>BNJS01000816.1_pt1 | contig 268850 bp, 403 predicted proteins | sample 8540461 | NCBI WGS metagenome assembly BNJS01 (sample SAMD00202454, study PRJDB9452) | human saliva metagenome | isolation source: human saliva | place: Japan | reverse complement strand
ACCGCCATTATTCAGACGACCATGCCAGCCGTCGGCGGTTTGGCGCGCTCTAACGGACAAAGCGCATGGCGACGTCATCAAAAATGCCGTGACACTAAAGAAAAATCCGCCGCAATTTCGGCATGCCGCGCCTGAAGGCTACTGGTGTGCTGCGCCTGATGACCGGCATTGAGAAATCTGTATTCCCGGTGACGATTCTTTTGTCGATACGCTGGCGCGTATCCGTGGGGCATCGGCGCGGAAGAGCGGCCGGCCCAGCCATCGGACGCAACCTATACGAATTGACCCGGTCTATGCGCGCCGCTTGGAAAACACATCGGCGAGGCAGGGTCCCGGTGGCGCGCTGGCGACGGTGGTCGGCGACGGTTACGCTGCGTACATTCGACTTACTCGCTATTCCTCCGAAGCCAGGCCCATTCTCGGAAATCATTGCGGCGGTATGCCGCGCAAGCCTTGGCATTACCGCCAAACGCCTGCAAGAACTAGCGTTTGATCGATACCGTGATCAACGAGCCTGTGGGCCAGCGCGCACCGAGACTGAAGAGCGACCATGAAAAACGTCAAACACGGTTTTGAAATCGGAGATCTGCGCGCAAGCACGCAAAATATGCCGATGGCGGATTTGCTGTCGCGCCGTTTCGACCGGATTATGGCTTGCGGCAAGTTTACGGATAAGTAAACAGCCTGAATTGATGTGTGAAAAGCAGGCAGCCCCCTGCCTGCTCATTTTCTCAAAACGCTACGCGCCGGACTTGAAAACATAGATTACGCCATATGAACCCGTACGCCTCACAAACCTTCCGCCTCAATGCCGCAGTTTGCCGGAAGCACTCCAGCGTCTTTCGGCGCGTTCGCTTCCTGATGGTTGTACGGTAACGGTCCGGATTGAGCGGCGGTCTAGATTCGGTGGTGTTGCTACGCACATGCTCGCGTGTTTGCGGAAGAGCTTCCAGATTGACGCAGCACGCTGCATGTTCATCACAGGATTGAGCCGCAAATGCGGATGACTGACTGGGGTGCGTCACGCGGGGCCAAGACGGAATGTGCCGTTCAGAAGGCGTAAAAGTTGAAGTCAAGAGATCGGCTTTAAACGATCGAAGCCGCCGCATCGAAAAGACATGCGTATCAGGCGTTTTCAGACGACCCCTCCGCATCATCGCGTGGCTGCACCATCGGAATGACCAAATTGAAACATCTCATGCTTTCGCAGCGGTTCGCGGCGGCGCGCATCAGCGCGCCGCCGCGCCGCCACATAGCGCTGATGAGGAAACGCAGTGGCGGCCGCTGCTGACGTTTTCCCGAAAAAGAATTGGAAAGCTTCGCCGCCGCCTGCAATCTGCGCATCGAAAGTATACGAAAGTAACGCCGATCGGCTAAGGAATGGATGCGTTACGAGGGCGTTGCCGGGCTGGCGGGGCGCATTCCGGAGCTGACGATCGTCGTGTTTACAGCGCAACCTCCGTTTCTTTGCAAACCGATTTGCTGGCGCATTTTGGACGAAAGTTGATCGAAGCGGATTATCGATCGCAGTCGCCAGCGGGCGTTTCAAATGCCGCCGCTGGCAGACATTCAGGCAAGCGCGCCGCAGCCGGATTCTTTGGCGGCTGAGGAGAATGGGATCATTGAAAGTCTCTCCGAGCTGGCTGATTTCGACGCGGATACTGTTGGAAGCGAGCACGTGGCAGTTCGAAAGCGAAACGTCGGTACTGTTTGCCACCGGGATTTTTATTTCATATTGAAACAAAACGCAGTTTTGCGGACGCGGATTGGATAAAGGAAAAGAAGCAGAGGTCTGTGCTGAAAGATGATTCTCCAAGAAAAACGGCTCTCTCTGGTGCCGCACCGCAACGGATTGCCGTCGGTCTTGGAAGAAGAAGGAATCATTCGGACGGCGGGCAGTGATGAGATGATGAATGTACCGGTTTTGCATAAAAGCTGTTAAGAAAGGTGTTGCAAAAGAAAACCATATTGTACCGATTCGTCAGGAAAATGCACGGCCGATTATCGTGAAATACCGATGCAAACTGCATTTGCTATTGTTAACCTTACGGTAAGCCACGATTTTCAAGGGGTTTTGACGGTTTTCACCGGTTTACGGAAAGGTACACTGAGATATAAATGGGACTCGGCCACGGCGGCAGTTGTCTGTAACGTCTGGCACGGCATCGCTTTACTATTTTGCTGGCTTATAATGCGGTTATTATAAAAGGTAAAGATATGAATGATCGCTGGCAGTCGAGCAGGCCAGCAGACGCGCGCAGAAGGGCGAACAAAAAGCATTCGAGCGTTGCTGATCGCAAATATCAGCGTCGAAACTCGTTCGGTGAGATTTCCGTCGTGTCAAAGACGAACACGAAGTCAATGATGTGGGCGCAAGAGGCAATGATTAGGGCTTATCGGGCGCGCCGAATTTCCGGTGAGAGTGCTTTTATGCTGCTGGTTTGCACGCGGATTGCCACCAGCGCGGCCAAGAAATTTCTTAGCGCATCAGGAAAAGCAGCCGTTCGTCAGTTGCAGAGGCTGCTAACGAAGCGGGGATATTCTGGATTTGTCGGATCAGATTGCGGGATTCCTGCCGCCGAGCTGAAATGGATCAGTCAAGGAAATCCTGCAAACAGTCGAATCAACAATTTCGCATTTGCCCGAAGCTCTTTCCGCGAAGTTTCATTACCCTGCGGGAAATGGACGGTCGGTCTTACGAGGAAATAGCCAGAAAATTATGGATTGTCCGAGTAGGAACGGTCCCGCCCAATGCATTTTCAGGGCGCGAGTAGTAGCAAAAGACGGTGAGGGCCGCCATGCTGGAAACCTCGAAACTCAAAAGGTGGTATGGTAGCAACTATGGAGTGCAACAAGAGAATATGTTTCCATGCTGATGGATGGAGACCAAGTAAGCCGAAGAGACGCTGACGAACCATTGTTGTCCGACGATGCCGCTGCCGAGGCGATGGTGCACGCGCTACACCATCTGTTGAGGCGATTGCGTGCGCTAGGAAAGAAAGGGACGGGGCGTGATGCGGATTTTCATGCAAAGCGCGGCGCTTTACCGCTACGCTGCGGAAATCGGCGAACACACCTGAGCAGCGTCATGAAAGCAGAAGCGTTGCCGCTGTGATGCCTGTTGTTGAGGAAGTACAGGCTGCGAACAGTTCAGCATTCTTCAGATCGCTCATCGACGTCGCCGCCAGCGTGGCGGCGGACTGCCGCAGCCGCGCGGCGAATCGGTCCGCGCGCGAAGCGGCGACTTCTGGTATGGTCGCTGGACAGCTGCTGAAAACCAAAAATCAACAGGAAAATATCAGTGCCTGTAGCTGCTAATCCGACAGCCATGCTTCAGATGCCGTGTGTGCCTGAATCCGCAAAGAGAATGATAAAGGTGTGTGAGTCGAACTACAGTTCGAACCGAAACGCGAGGTTCAACACGAGTTCTCCTCGTTCATTAAGCTGCATGAGATGCAGATTTCCATCAAGTAGAGATCCCTTCGGAGCTCATGCGGCGAGGATTTTGTTTTGACTCGAGACGCATCTTGAGGTCGTCTGGAAAAGCGGGTTGAACAAAGCTCGGACGGTGGTGAGGCTGTATCCTTTTGATCCGAACTACAGTATAATGCGGCACGTGAGTGATTACCTCCGCGCAAAACGAGGCAGCTCAAAGCATTTGTCCAAGCTGCTGACTGACTCAGCACGCAGCGAACACGGGCAAACCGTGTTGGAAGGCGGTGCATCTTCTTGCAGGTCTGTTTAGAGGCGATATACGCCCAAACACGTGTGTATTTGCTCAAGCGCAAAATGCGCGCGTCCGAAATCCGAAATTTAATCAGCAGTTTGGACTGAAGATGAGCATTACTTTGAGTCCGGAAACGAAGCCTTTGTCTAAAATCACCAGTCTGGAACGATGCCGACGATGTGATGAAGCTTGGATAGAGATTCCGCGCCGCAAAGGTGATTTGCCTTTAAGCGCGACTGCGTGGTGCTGGACGCGGCCGGGCCGGTACGTTGGGGACGGTTTTACGCAGCGCGGCGGCTTCGGGCGTGGGCTTGGGTGTGTTGAGCTAATGGCTGCGTTGATATTTGGTCGCCTAAAGTATTTACGCGTGCGGGTATGGGGCGCATTTTCTGCTGGATATATACAGCACGCGTTTTGCACCGTGCAATGGTTGGATGCTTATCAGGACAAAATATGGAGCAAACGCGCTGGACAAGGGCGCAACTCAACTTCCGACTTGTACCAACTGGACTTTAATGCCCCTTGCGCGCGCTTTTCGGCACCGAAGGCAGCGGCGAGTCGGGAACACATCGGAAAAAGTTGACGGCAGCGTCAGAATCTGATGTTGGGGACAGACCGGGTCGTTAAACGTCGCCATGGCGGCAACGGTATGCCTTTTTCGAGCAAAATGCGCCAACGCATCGCCTAAACCGTTTTCAGACGACCTCTTAGAATATAGTGGATTAACTTTAAATCAGGACAAGGCGAGGCAACGCTGCACTGGTTTAAAGTTAATCCACTATAAACATCATTTAAAATTGAGGAATAACCATGCACATGCAAGCATTTGACGAAGCGTCGCGCGTACGCCTGATGAGCTGCTCGATGCCAAATCCGAACACCACAACACCATGCGCTGCGATGAGGTGCAAGGCGTTTATGATGGCTTTGTTGAGCGGTCCCGATGCGCTGAAACCCTGAATGACTGGCTGCCTGAGTTTTTGCGACGAATCCTTATTTGATGCCAAAGAGCGCACCGAAATCGAGCGTTTGGTCATTGGTTTGGCAGCGGATTTGCGCATCAAACTCAGTATGCTGCCCGATTTGTGGTTATACGAAGATGCCGCCTCAATCCCGATATTTATACTTTGGTGCAACGCTTATCTGTATGCTTTTGGATATCGTTCCGACCGATTGGTTTGAGGCGGTTGATCAGGAAAGAATTTGAAGATTTGTTCTATCCGATTATGGCTTTGGCGGATTTTACGATGAAGAGCGAAACGGCGAAATCATCCCGCACCTGACTGAAAAAGAACTCGCCCAGCTTGAGTCTGAGCCGCCGCATGTGTTGCTGGATATCTGGCCTGGTATTGGCAGGCAATCATCAACAAACCGCAAACGGTACGCCGTGAAGGCGACGAAAACCGACGCAACGACCCTTGCCCTGCGGCAGCGGTAAGAAATACAAAGCCTGCTGCTAACAAATAGCAGTTCAAAACCAAAGGTCGTCTGAATTTTAGAGACGACCTTTGGTTTTGAAGATATGGCTTAGAAAAACGAAGCCAGCCATACGGATAGACAGTCAGCATACATGGTCCGCGCGCAGCCGATTTTAGCAACCGTACCGATGATAAAGCCGATAAACGCTACCGATGCCGACTTTGCCTGCTCGAACTGTCTTTGCGGGCGATGAATTCCGCCGCTGGCTGGCTGCGCCAATCAGAGGGCCCAAACAGCCGGGCCGGATGGCGAAGAATGCGCCCACAATGCCGCCGATAAACGCCCCCAGACGGCGGTTTTACTCTGCACCCTGTATATTTTGCCCCCCAGCGCGCTCCGCGACATAATCCATTGCCGTGCCGAAAATGGCGACAACGGCAAGGAAAATGAGGTGCGACGGAACCGAAACCTGATAGTCGCCGGCAGCCCAACAGCCATGCGCCGACAAACATCAAGCTCCAATCCTGGCAAGGCGGGGTAAATCGTGCCAAAATGCCGACCGCTATAGCAATGCAGACCGAGGATAATCAGGATGGCAGTCATCGCTTTTCAAATATGAAGTGATATAACGGCAGTATTATGGGGATGTTTCGGCTGATTTCGATAAGGCCGGATGCAAGAAAAATGAAAATTTATATCGGGATGTTGCAGCTTGGGATGGGGGAATTGAGCATTGCGGGATATTTCATTGAAAGGCGGTTTAAGAGACTTCAAACAGATGTATGAACATAAATCCTTGTTCTGCAAAACAAGCTAGACATTCTTGCGTTGCACGAATTTTTGAAAAAGGTCGTCTGAAAAATGAATTTTCGGTGTTTTCAGACGACCTTGTGTCATTAATTTCAGTAAAACATTGTTAATAACGAGTGCTTACTCTATAATCACGCCCGATTTAATCGAATAAAGTGTTGGTATTTAAAATAAAAACAAAAATATGGATATCAGATGTACGCAACAGCAGCTTCCGCCGATATCCGCTTTAATCCGTTTCCTCTTCAAGATTTTTACAAACAATGGAGTGTTCATGTCCCAATGTTTTTATCCAGTTCGCCATCGTACTGCGTGTGTATCTTAATCGGCGCGCAGGTCGGCGGCATCGGCTTAGGCGTGCTCGGCGGTATCGGGCTGGCGGTTTTGGCCTTCGGTTTCCATCTTGAGCCGACCAGTCCGCCGATTGACGTGATGCTGATGATTATGGCGGTCGTTTCTGCTGCCGCATCGATGCAGGCAAGCGGCGGTTTGGACTATATGATTAAAATCGCCACCCGCGTTTTTACACCGCAATCCGAAATACATCACTTTCATCGCCCCTATGGTGACTTATCTGTTTACCGTATTGGCAGGCACGGGACACGTCGCTTATTCGGTATTGCCCGTCATTGCCGAAGTCAGCCGCCGCAACGGCATCCGTCCTTCCCGCCCGTTGACGATGGCGGTCATCGCGTCGCACTCGCCATTGTTGCCAGCCCGATTGCGGCCGCGGTCGTCGCCTGCGTGACCTACCTGAACCGCAACACATCACGATGGCCGATGTGCTGAAAGTGACTGTTCCTTCAACTATTTTAGGTATCGGCCTTGCCTGTATATTCGTCAACAAGCTCGGTAAAGAATTGAAAGATGATCCGCATTATCAGGCGTTGTTGAAAGACCCGGAATATGTAGAAGCCAACGACAAAGATTCGACTGAAGTATCCAATGCGCCTGTCAGCAAAGAGGCGAAACTTTCGGTCGGGATTTTCCTTGCCGCCGCATTGCTGGTGGTTGTGATGGGTGCCGTACCGGAGTTGCGCCCAACCTTCCAAACGGACGAGGGCCCGAAATTGATGGGCATGGCGCACGCCATCGAAATCGTCATGCTTTCTGCTGCCGCGCTGATTATCCTGCTGTGTAAACCGAATGGTAACGCGATTACCAAAGGCTCGGTGTTCCATGCGGGATGCGCGCCGTTATCGCCGTATTCGGCGTGGCATGGCTGGGCGATACATTGATGCACGGTCATCTGGCCGGAAGTCAAAGAAACCGTATCGCATTTAGTTGAAACCGCGCCGTGGACTTTTGCGTTTGCCCTGTTCGTTTTGTCCGTCTTGGTCAACAGCCAGGGCGACCGTTGCAACGCTGTTCCCCATCGGTATTTCGCTGGGCATTCCTGCTCCGATTATCATCGGCACGTTTGTCGCGGTGAACGGCTATTTCTTCATCCCGAACTACGGCCCGATTATCGCGGCGATTGATTTTGACAGCACGGGTTCGGACTAAAATCGGCACACTCATTTTTCAACCACAGCTTTATGATCCCCGGCCTCTTGAGCATGGCATTCAGCTTGGGCATTCGGTTTTACGCTGGCGAATTACTTCTTTTAAGGTCGTCTGAAAAAGGTCGTCTGAAAACACAAAAATAGGTTTGAACTGGCCCCCAAATCTTGACACTCATAAAAGCCTATTCAGGCGCTTCGTGCAAGCTGGGTTCTGTACGCGACAGGACTCAGCTTTTTCAATTTCAAACTGCAACGCTCCCGGTTGTAGTAATCCATATAGTCATCTCATCTGCTTCATCAATTTCATCTACCGTCAATTCACCTGCGTTATAGAAACACTCCGTCTTCAACACCGCAAAGAAGCTTTCCATCGGCGCATTGTCCCAACAGTTCGCCTTTCGCGACATGCTTTGAACCATGGAATGCTCCGCAAGCAATTCCTATACCCCGCCGTACGGTACAGCACACCTTGGTCCGAATGCAGCATCGTTCCTTTATCAGTCAGACGGGGTGCGGCTCGAGCATTTCCTTCACCATTTCGCTGTTGGCATTGCGGCTCATGGCGTAGGCGACGATTTCGCGTTGAACAAGTCCAAGATTGGCGAGAGGCACAGTTTGCCGTCCTTCCCTTTGAGTTCGGTAACGTCGGTCAGCCATTTTTCGTTGGGCTTTCGGGCTTTGAACCGGCGTTTGAGGAGGTGTTCCGATATCTCGCCCATGGCGGGATGGCGGTAGGCTTTTTTCGCCCGTATGAGGGCTTTCAGCCCCATCTGTTTCATCAACCGCGCCACTTTTTTGTGGTTCCAACCCAATGCTGCGGCAATGCGCCTTTGCCCGTAGCGTCCTTTATGCCGCCGGTAGGTTTCGACAAGGAGTGCTTTGTCGGCTTCGTCGGGATTGGGCCGGTCTTGGTGGTGGTAGTAAAAGCTGCTTTTGGGCAGGTTTGCGATGTGCAGCAGGTATTTGAGCGGGTGTTGCGCCCTCAGTGTTTGGACGGTTTGGCTTTGTCCTTTTCGGTCTGTTTTTGGCTGAGGGCTTTTAACTCCTTTAGATAGGCGACCTCTGCGCGCATATAGCACAACTCTTCAATAAGCTCTGCCTGCGTTTTTTCTTGGTCGGGTTTATCTGCGATGAAGGGGTTTTTGCGGTGTTGGGGCATGGTTTTGGATTGGGGATGTTCGAGTGCGCCGATACCACCTTCTTGATAGGCGCGTATCCATCGTCTCAGGTGGGTTCGGGAAATGCCGTAGTGGTCTGCGGTACGCTGTTGGCTGCGTATATGCAGGTAGTGGAGTACGGCTTGGTATTTGAAGTGTAATGTATATTTGCTCATAAAAAAACTGCACCTTGTGAGTTGGAGGGGATGTCCAACTTTTGGGGTGCAGTTCAGTTTTCAGACGACCTTTGCTATATCTTTCCGGCAAAAATCTTATTCGCAATGAAGCGAGCGCGTTTTTCGGCGAACGAATCCATGGCAATTTTGCACATGGTTTCACGCTGCGTTAAATCGGCGGCAGGCAGGGATTGAAACAGGAATTTTGTATTGTTGCGTTGAAAATCGGATTTGGCGCCCGCCTTTTGTAACAATTCTCCGCGCGCGTGAAGTATTGTTGGCAGATTTTAGGGCAGCTCTTCAAGGTCAGCGGCTTATGTTTATGCGTGCCGTGAGCGGATGCTGAGACGCCGATGCCGTTAAAACAAAGGCGGTTAAGAATTTTAGAGGTGTTTGCATGATGCATCCGTTAAAAATGGGGCAAAACAGGCAGGAGCAAGGTCAGCCCGCCTGCTTTGACAGATTGGTTTCATCTATCGCCGACGTTTATATGCGCTTTGTATTTCGCATTTGTTGCATTTTCACGCGCCGTGTCGAGTATTGAGTAAGCAATGCCATCCATTGCTTCAAGTTTTTGCGCTGGATACTGGGGCACTTTAGCGGATAAAGGTCGTCCGAAATACCGCTTTTCAGACGACCTGTAAACGTGTTTTAACGAGGCAGGCCGCGTTCCCATGCGCGGCGGGCGCGTCTGCAGGCAAGCTGTTCTTTCCAATTCATGTAACGTGCTTTTAAAGCGGGCTTTCATGAAGTCGTCGAACTTGCGCTGTACGGTCAGGTTCCAGGCTGAGTGCGCCTTAACCGCCCAGCTTTTCATCCCATGCGCGCAGGGAGATGGAGAATGAGCTGTCAAGGTATTTCATCCAACGTTGCCACCAACCGTCGGCATGAACAAGGTATCGCCGTATTCCAAGAAACATTCGATGCCTCTGATGCCTTCAAGCTCGGGGAAACGTTCCTATCGGGGTTGTCGACGTGGTAGTCTTCCAGCGCGTAGTGGCGAAAGGAATGCGGAACAGGCGCTCTTTCCATTTGTAATCGAACAAGATGATGTGTTTTGCCGAAATGCGTATGGAAGATGTGCGCCATATCGATGTCAGTAGGCAGGAAGGTTTCCGAACCTGCACCGCCGAAAAACAGGGGTAGGGTAGCGGTCCAAGAATCCGCCCATCAGCTCTTTGGGAAAAACGTAATCGTTCAGTAAGGCGGGAGCGTAAGGTTTGATGTAAACTAAATAAGAAAAATCCGCAAATCCGTCGGCTCGCGTTTGATCAGATCGATATAGTCGCTGGAAGCGTATTTCCGTACTGGCGGCGTTAATCGGCGCGGAAGGGTCGGCTTTGGCACTGTCGTACAAGGGGACGACGATATCGCCAACGGTTTCTTTTCTGATATAGTCCAGCGACCATTTGTCACGGGCAGGCCAGTTGCGGGTCAGTCCTTGATCACGACAGGACGGCGCGGCTTAGAGATAATTCTGATAAAATCTCGCGGCTGATGTCATCAACAACATCAATCGGAGTAAGTTTGAAACCCATAGCAAATCTCTTTTGGAATGTAAGACTGATTTTTAGTGAATATTTCGAGAGGAGGCAAGCGATGTTTCAGACGACCTGATTGGAATCAAGAATCGCGGTTAACTGTGATATTATGTCGATATAAATATTCCGTCCGAAACGCTTATGAACGATGCAGACGATTATTTGGGCAAGATGCCTTTTTATTGTATTCCTCGACCCGCTGCACACGGATTTCCGCAGCAGCGGCAAGCCTCTGAACGAATACATCGCCCGCCATCCGCTGATGCACGACAAGCTGCACCGCCCCGCTTTTGCCGCCAGAAGTGTTTGGAAATGGCGGCAAACAGCAGCAATATGCGTGTATTTGTCCGCAAAAGCAGATGCGCTGATTAAGCATCCGCTGCATATATTGTCCGTAACGGCGTTTTTCCGGAACCGAAGAGCAGATGTGGGCGTTTATCAATTCGCCCGAAAAACACTGCCGCCGTCAAACAACCCCTAAAAGGCCGTACACCCATGCTTTTGTTCATTGATAACTACGAGCAGTTTCACCTACAACATCGTCCAATATTTTCGCCGAACTCGGTCAGGAAGTCGTCGTCCGCCGCAACGACGATATACGCTTGAAGAAATCGAAGCTTTGAAACCGCAATACCGTTATCGGGCCGGGTCCTTGTTCGCCGAAAGAGGCGGGTATTTCCGTCGCCGCCATGCGCCATTTTCGCCGGCAAGCTGCCGATTGTGGGCGTGTGCTCGGGCCATCAGACGATAGGCGAAGCGTTCGGCGGGGATGTGGTGCGGCAAAAACGCTGATGCACGGCAAAGTTTCGCCCGTGTTCCATTTGAACAAAGGCATGTTTAAAGATTTGCCCGATCCCGTTACCCTGCACGCGTTATCACAGCCTTGTCATCGCCCGCGATACGCCGCCCGATTGTCTGGAAGTAAACCTGCATGGACGGAAGATCAGGAAATCGCGGGTGTGCGGCACAAGGAATACGCCGTCGAAGGCGTGCAGTTCCACCCCGAAGCCCTGTTGACCGAACACGGACACGATATGTTGAAAAACTTTTTGAAGAATTTAAAGACTTCCAAGCGTCAGGTTTACGCAAAACCAAACGTCGTCTAGAAAACTTTTCGGACGACGTTTGACGTCATACCCGTAAAAAGGATTGAACCATGATTACACCGCAACAAGCCATCGAACGATTAATCAGCAACAGTGAATTGTTTTACGACGAAATGACCGACCTGATGCGCCAGGATTATGAGCGGACAGGTACCGCTCGAACAAATCGCCGCCATCTCGACGCGGATTGCGTGATTAAAGTCGAAACCGTATCGGAAAATCAGCCCGCCGCCGCCGCCGTCATGCGAATTTGCCGCCAAAGTGCCACTGGAAAATTCAGACGACCTCGTCGATATTGTCGGCACGGGCGAGGACGGTGCAAAACCTTCAATATTTCGACGACTTCGATGTTTGTCGCGGCGGCGGCAGGCGCGAAAGTCGCCAAACACGGCGGGCGTTCCGTTTCTTCGTCCAGCGGCGCGCGCAGACGTGATGGAGCAGATGGGTGCGGTGTTGAACATTACGCCGAGCAAGTCGCCGAAAGCATCCGTCAGACAGGCTTGGGCTTTATGTTCGCCCAAAACCACCACAGCGCGATGCGCACGTCGCGCCCGTGCGTCGTTCACTCGGGTTTAGAAGTATTTTCAATATCTTAGGTCCGCTGACCAACCCGCCGGCGCGCCGAACCAGCTTTTGGGCGTGTTCCACATTGATTTATGCGGCATCCTGTCGCGCGTATTGAAAACAGCTTTGGTTCCAAACACATTTTGGTCGTGTGCGGCGAGGCGGTTTTGGACGAAATCACGCTGACCGCAAAACCCGCGTTGCCGAGCTGAAAGACGGAGAAATCCGCGAATACGACATCAGCCCCGCAGATTTCGGCATTGAAATCCGCCGCAATTTGACGAAATCAAAGTTGCCAACGCGCAAGAGTCTTTTGGAAAAATGGATGAAGTGTTGAGCGGCAAACATGGCGCGGCACGCGACATCGTCCTGCTCAACGCCGCCCGCCGCGCTCTATGCCGGCAATGTCGTGCCTTCGTTGGCGGACGGTGTCAGCGCCGCCGAAGCAGCCATCGACTCCGGCAAGGCAAAAGCGAAAAAGAAGAATTTGTCCGCTTTACTCAGCAATTTGCCAAAGAGTAAGCGAAGGTCGTCTGAAAAACGGAAAATTCGATGCTGAGTTATTGGGAACGGGCTGAAACGCTGCAAAACCGTTCGATAAGCAGTTGAGGAGGATTGAACGTCTTCAAGAAAAAGATAGAAAAAGTGCCGTCTATTAACAAAAGGTCGTCTGAAAATTTTCAGACGACCTTTTTGTTTAATCTGCCATTGTATCAAGCTGTCGGCGAGGCGGTCGGCGGCTTTGGCGGTAGCCTTTGCCTGAGAAGTGGACGCCATCTTTGGCGGCGAGGCCTTGGCTCATCCAGCTTTCATGCTGCATTCGCCGCCCATCGCGTTCTGCCACGACCAATACATGAGTCGTCGCGGGCGATGCGCTGCTGCATTTGTTGGATGCTGCTTACGGTGGCGGGCGTGTGCCGCAGCTTCCTGAGGTGCTTTTCAGGGATTCGGGCGCGCCGAGAATCAGGACGCTCTGCGTCGGGCAGGCTTTGTTTGATTTGGCGGATGTGGCTGCGCCAGCTTTGTTCGGTGGCTGTGATGTCCAAATCGCGGGCGAAGGCTTCGTTGGTGCCGTGGCGAGGATAACGAGGTCGGCGCGGGTTTGGGCAAGGTCATCCTGCCAAGAGGGGCGCCATTTGGACCAGATGGGTCAGTTGCGCGCCGTTGATGCCGAGGTGCAGGAAACAGTTACGCCGCGTCCGGGATTTTCGATATTGATGCTAGCTGATGTCCCAAGGCATGGAGCTGCTGAGGGTTAGGGGCAGGCGGCTCGTTGCGGATGATTTGCCAGCCGCTGCTTCCGGGAGACTCGCGTCCGTTGAACGACAGGGTTTGTTCGGGCAGGACCGGCTTGGCGAAAACGGATATCTGCCTCGCCGCTGCTTCCGTCTTTGGCGCTGATGGTAACGCTGCTGCCGTTGGATTTGGCGATGATGCCGCCTAAAGGGGAAGTCATCTGAAACGCTGCGGCTGCTGACGGTCTCGCCACGAGCCGTCATAGCGGACGGCTGCGCTACGCTGTCCTTTGACGGTAGAGGGTAAACCAGCCTATGCCGCCGTTGCCCCATTTTGCTGGAGGCGCAGGCGCAGTTGTTCGGTGAAAAGGTCGCCGGCGGTGTGTGAATCGCCGATTTGGAGGATGCGAATTTGCCGTCCGAGCTGCGGTCGAGTTTTTGAGCTTGGAGAGCCAGGTGGGACGGCTACTGCCGTAGTTTTCAGCAGCATATCGGCGGCGGGGGCGGCGGCAGAGCAGGCACAATGCGGTAAGGGATACGGACAGGGTTTTGATGTTCATGGAGTTTCCTGTGTGGGTTTTCAGACGACGTCTTTTGACGCGGCGGAAGGCTATTGTAACGAAAAAGACGGCATTGGATAAACAAAAACGCCGTCGCTTTACTGCTGCCGATACGGGCTTAACGTGCGGATAATTGTTCCGTGCGTTCTTCGCCGTTCATTTCAGGGGTCGTCTGAAAAACGATTTTTCCATGATTTTATCCGCGAGCAGTTTTTGTCCTTCAGCAGAGAAGTGGATGCCGTCTTTGCTGCGGTAGCGGATGATTTTTCCATTGATGTTGACGGAGTCGGCGTAGGTGTCCGAGCCGTTGCTGAGGAGTTTGTCGGTCGGTATCCACAGGGCTTTTTGGACTGATCTCGTCTGCTAAAAGTTTGTCGAGATATCGCATTTGCTTGTTAAGTTTTGCCTGTACATATAAGGGATGCCCATCCAAAATGACTTGCACATGGTGTTGCTCGGCGGCGGTCAGGATGCGGTTGACGCGGCTGAGGTATTCTTCCGACCATTCAGGCGAGCGCGAATTTCAGGTATTTTTGCCTCGGGAAGTCCCACGGGTCGTTGGGGCCGAGGAAGACGACCAAAAGGCGGATGTCGGTTTGTTGTTTCAGCGTTTGCTCGATGGTGTTCGGCCGATCGAAAACTTGGGATAGGACAATCCGCACTTTACTTGCTTAGGTTTACCGACTGGATACCGTATTGTTTTTCAGGCTTCTTTCAACAAAAGGTGCAACGCCCCGCATCATCGAGTCGCCGCAAAAAGACTTTGTCGCCTTGTCCGAGAAACGATATTGGCGGGCGGGGTAATAGGGAGACGATGTGCTTCGGATTGTCCACACGTTTTTGTGCCGTTTGAGGTTGACGTCCGTCGGCAGGACGGTCGTAGGGTTCGGACGCATTGTTGCGCATTTTGTTCAGACGACCCGTCGTCTTCAGCGATTTGAGGTTCCGTTCGGCAATCACAGGCTGTCCTGCCAAACGTGCTTTGAGGTCGTCTGAAAAGGCGTACGCGTCTGTTGCAGCTTCGCGCCCGTGCGCCACCATTCGTATTCGGACAAAAGGCTCCAGCGGTGAAGCCTGATGATAGGTTTGCTGCCAATAGGCATTGATGGAATCTTGACTGAACCACGCCGCGCCAAAGGCGCAAACCAAAAGGGAGGCAAACAGGGAAATAAAGCGTTTCATATTCTGATTGTCCTTTTAAAATTCGGCGTAAATAAAGCCCGGATGCCTGACGGCAACACGATAATCAACACCAACACCAGCGTCAGCGGTATAAAACCACAGCCACATCGGCATTTTTCCAATGCCGCCACTGCGCCGTTAAATAGGCGAAGCAAATACGGTGAAAGCAAAATCATCAGACCAAACGCGGCAAGCAGCAGGGCACATCCGCACTCGTTTCGCGCTGCCTAACCTGCTTCGTTGGCGAATAAGGCATCAAATACCATCTGCGTATCGGCGAGGCTGCCGGTGTTGAACACGACGAAAGTGAAGCAGACGAAATGGAAAGTGACAAACCAGGCAAGCGGACGCAAGATTTTCAGACGACGTGAACTGTCCCGACCGAATATTTTTGTCGCCGCAGTTGAGCAAAATTAATGCCACGCCGTCGCAGCGCGCCCCAAAGCAGGAAATTCCAGCCGCTAGCCGTGCCAAACGCCCGACAACACCATCGCCAGCAGCAGGTTGAACTGCGTCAGGACGAAGCCGTGTTTGCTGCCGCCCAAAGGAATATAAATATAGTCACGTATCCAAGTGGAAAGGCTGATGTGCCAACGGTTCCAGAGTCGCGGATATTGAACGCGCGCAGCGAGTGCCGCAAAGTTTTTTTCGGCAGGCGGAAAACCGAGCAGCATCGCCATCCCGATTACCAAATCCGGAATAGCCTGAAAAATCGAAGAAAAGCTGGAAAGTGTAGCCGCACCCCGACAACACACCCCAGCAGAGTCAAATTGCGGGATTTCGAAAACGGGCGATACCCAGCCGTCTCCCCAGCGCACCCGCCAGCCACCATTTTTAGCAATGCCCAGCAAAATCAAGCACACCGCCAGCGCAGGGCGCACCAATGCGCGCGGTTCGGCAGTCCGAATTTGTTCCAAAGCCCCCGCCTGTTCGCCGTCTATGCTTTTAAAACGCCGCGGCACGGAGTAATCGGCCCAGAAGTAATCGTCGGGAAAAGCTCGGCGCAGCAGCAACTCATGCCACGCAAACCGGTCGCCCATCGGATGACGGCAGCAGTACACCAAATAAGCCAAAGATTGAAATGTGTAATAAGACAGCCCCAAAGGCATCAAGATATCGACAATCTCAGCTCTCGCCCCGTGTGGCGGATAAACGGCGGAAAAAGTCGAAATATTTGAAGAAACACAATACTGCCAAAGCAGTCGCTACGCCGAAGCCCAGCCAGAATTTCCGTACGTTTTTCGTTTTCAGACGTCATCAACAGGCCGAGCAAATGCACGCGGACGAATAGCAGGCAATTATGGCGGCAAAGATCGGATTCGCGGATACAGCCAGCTCATCCTCGCCAGCAGAAGCAAAAACATTCTGCACCGACGGCATACGGACAATGCCCAATAAATAGGCAAAAAGCAATAAAAATACCGCGAATTCAATCGACAGCAACGGCATAAGTGTTCCTTAAAAATTTTTATTATTCAGATGCCCCTGAATATAGGTTTCGGCAAGTCGAAGCGAACCATATTTTAAATAAGTGTTTGAATTTTATACAACCAACGCTAATCTCGTTTTAGAACCGCTCGTCAGAGCTTGGGGCGGATTTTGAAATCTTTGTCATAAATATCGTATTGATAAGCAGGCTTTTAAATTTCAGAGATAAAAAGCAGGTTAGGCAGGGCATGCTGATTGCCCTTTTTCGACACTCAATTTCAAGCAATGAATTGATTTAAGATGAAAAAGCAGATTCGGAGTAAAGATGCCCGTAAGGTGTTTAAACCCTTGACGGGTTTTACCTTGAATCTGCTTTTAATAAGGTTGGTTTTTAAGAATAATCTTTTATTCTCAATAAATTAGATTATTTTTACTTAAGAGGATAGGGCGGCTTGCTGGTGTGCCGTCAACTCGGCAATGCCTTTCTGCGCCAGCGCAACTCAGTTTGCCCAATTGTCAGTTGAACGGCGCGCCTTCCGCCGTGCCTCGGATTTCGATGATTTTGCCCGAAGCGGTCATAGCGATGTTGACGTCGCTGTCGCAGCCGGAGTCTTCGGGGCAATCCAACCAAAAGCGGCACACCGTTCACCACGCCTGCGGATACGGCGGCAACGGCTTCGCGGATGGGATTTTTCGCTGATGAGGTCGTCTGAAAGCAGCTTGTTGACCGCAATTTGCAGGGCGACGAACGCGCCGGTAATAGACGCGGTACGCGTTCCACCGTCAGCCTGAATCACGTCGCAGTCAATCAGGATTTCGGCGTTCGCCCAGTTTTTCCATATCCCGACGGCACGCAGCGAGCGTCCGATCAGGCGCTGGATTTCCTGAGTACGACCCGACTGCTTGCCTCGCCGCGGCTTCACGGCGCATGACGCGAGGCAGTGGGAAGCGGGCAGCATCCCGTATTCGGCAGTAACCAGCCCTGTCCCTTGCCGCGAAGGAACGGCGGGACATTTTCGTCGATGGAAGCGGTGCAGATAACTTTGGTGTTGCCGCATTCGATCAGGCAGCGACCGTCGGCGTGCGGCAGAAAGTGCAGGGTGATTTTTGATGTCGCGCAGGCTGTCGGCAGCGCGCGAGGTTCGGGTGTAAGTGCTCGCATGATTTGTCCTTTGGGGAAGCGGTAGAAAATTTGTGGTCGGTATTATAGGGCAGAAGCCAAATGAGATGGGGGAGGTCGTCTGAAAACAAAGGTTGAATCCCAAAAATTGGGGCGGTACAGATCAGTCGTGTCGAGTATTATCAGCAATTTGAATATGTGTCTGATGAATTAATCAAATTGGGACTAAAATTAAATTTAAAAATATTTTTGAGATCATTATTATGAATGGTGCAGAATTTAAATCATCCTATCAAAAATTTGACAATGACAGAGAGAAAGAGGAATTTCTACAAAATTACGCCGATGAGGATATGTCTGAGGAGTTGGCGAATTTTTCTTTTTGGATATCGGACTAGATTCAAAAAGAATCCGATATTGCCCGCCATGAAGCATTCAGCATTTTAAGGGTGTATATAGGCGAATTTGATTATGGTTATATTTTTGAAAAATAATTGATTTTTTGAGAATCTAGATGAAGATATTTATCTTCGGAGTGAGGCGCTAAGTATCTTAAAAAGAGCGCCAATAACTGTTAAGGAAGCAGAGTTTGCAATGAATGTCCTTAAGAGGAATGAAAATGAGTTAATAAGCAGTGCAGCCCTCCAAGTTTTAACATTTCATCGAAAACTGCCTTTTGTTAAACTGTATTTAAAGCAAATAATTGAAGATAAATCAGCTTTTTCTGAAGATGCCCGAAATAGCTTTTAGATTGGTGACCAGAGTATATGAAAACTTTCAATAAAGACTACCACGACGCAGAAATTATCGGCTATGTTTATCAGTCGAAAGAACAAATCCTCAAATTTTTTTCCTTGACGATGATTCAATATTGGATTTTCAGGATGTGGTGTTTTTGATTTTGATAATATCGGTACGCAGAATGTCATTTTTGATATTCAGACGTATCACAATCAATCATGTCCCGAATGGTTGATTGAGTTGTTTTCCATCCATTGAGTTTTATGTGGACCAAAAACGGCATGAGTCATTTGATTTTTACTATATTTCATCATCGAGTGGGGCTGCGAAGCCGTGATTGTGTGTAAAATCAAGCTGCGTAGTCGGTATGGCAAGTTGCAGCCAATATTGCCTTTCTTGGGGAAAAATTTATTTTGTAAACCGATTCTGTATAATCATATAGGTCGTCTGAAACCATCAAACAGGTTTTCAGACGACCTTTACTATTTTCCTTCCAATCAAGCAAAGGAACAGGCGGTATGCGGCGTTTTTGGGTTTCGTCCTGATAGCTGTAACCGAGGCTTTCGAGGAAGTTTTCGAAGGCTTGATTGTCGCGGGCGGGACGTCGATGCCGACCAGGATGCGGCCGTAGTCCGCGCCGTGGTTGCGGTAGTGGAAGAGGGTAATGTTCCAGCCGCCCTGCATATGGTTGAGGAAGCGGGCGAGTGCGCCGGGGCGTTCGGGAACTCGAAGCTGATTAGGCGTTCGTGCGCGACTTTTGTTGTGCGTCCGCCGACCATGTAGCGGATGTGGATTTTGAGATTTCGTCGTCGGTCAGGTCGACGTTGGGCAGTCCGGCTGCGGTCAGTTCGGCGGCTGATGGCGGCGAGGTCTGCCGAACCTGTGGTTTGCGATGCCGACAGAAATGTGGGCTGTGGTCGTCGCCGTATCGGTAGTTGAACTCGGTGATGTTGCGGCTGCCGAGCAGGTTGACGAACTTTGAGGAAGCTGCCGCGCTGTTCGGGGATGGTAACGGCGAAAATGCCTTCGTTGCCTTCACCCAGTTCGCTGCGCTTCGGAAACGTGGCGCAGGCGGTGGAAATTATGCTGGCGCCGCTGGTGACGGCGATCAGGGTTTGATTTTGGATGCGGTTGCGGGCGAGCTAGGGCTTTTCAGGCCGGCGAGGGCCAGCGCGCCTGCGGGTTCGGTGATGCTGCGGGTGTCGTCGAAGATGTCTTTGATGCGCGCCGCAGATGGCGTCGGTATCGACCGTGATGATGTCGTCCAAAGAGGTCGCGGCAGAGGCGGAAGGTTTTCTTCGCCGACGACTTTGACGGCGGTACCGTCGGAAAAGAGGCCGACGTCTTTGAGGCTGACGACTTTTCCGGCTTCGACGGATTGCTTCATGCAGCAGGAGTCGTTTGTTTGCACGCCGATGACTTTGATGCTGGGGCGGACTTGTTTTGACGAACGCGGCAACGCCCGCCGCCATGTCCGCCGCCGCCGATGGGGACGAAGATGGCGTGGATGTCGTCGGGACGCTGGCGCACGATTTCCATGCCGACCGTGCCTTGACCGGCAATCACGTCGGGTCGTCAAACGGGGCGATGTAGGGTCAGTTTTTCTTTTTCTGCCAACTCCATCGCGTAATCATAGGCATCGTTGTAGGAAACGCCTTTGAGGACGACTTCGCCGCCGCGGCTTTGACGGCGTCGATTTTGATTTTGGGCGTGGTTTCGGGCATGACGATGGCGGCGCCGCAGCCCAAACGCTGTGCCGAAAGGGCGACGCCCTTGTGCGTGGTTGCCCGCGCTGGCGGCGATGACGCCGCAGGCGAGTGCTCTGTGGGCAGCTTCGCCATTTTGTTGTACGCGCCGCGGATTTTTGAAGGAAAAACACGGGCTGCAGGTCTTCGCGTTTGAGCAGGACGTTGTTGTTCAGACGACGCTGACAGCCCGATTGCGGGAGTTCGAGCGGCGTTTCGGCGGCAACGTCGTAAACGGAGGCGGTCAGGATGCGGATGAGGTAATCGGAATAAGATGGGCGGTTGTTCATGGTTTTTGTGTGCGGAGGATTATTTTCGAAAAGGAGTGTCCGCCGTCCGCGTCAAACTTTGTCAACAAAACGGCGGAAAGGTAAAACCATACCCTCGAGGTCGTCTGAAATCAAGAAAAATCTTAGCAAAGCGAAGATGGGGCAGTATAATGATTGCCTTTTTGCGCCAAACCGCACGACGCGGTTGTTTTTATTTCTGTTTCCGCACCACATCCCGATGACATTATCCGTATTGATCGCGGCAATGATGATTGCCGCCTGCGCATCGCGCCGCAAGCGGCTAAAAACAACGCAGCCCTGCTGTTGCAGCTTCCGAGCCTGCGCCTGCCGCCGCATCCCAGCCCGAAGCCATGATGCCCAGCATCAACAGCCCCGATGCGCCGCCTGCCATTGCCGCTGCCGCCTCACATCGTTACCGATTTTGCAAAAGCCGTAAATGCTTGCCTCCGGCAATATCGACACCAAATCAGAACCCGCTTCGCTGACCAAAATGATGACCGCCTATCTTGCGTTCAAAGCTTTGGAAAACGGCACATTGCGCGCCGACCAAATGCTGACCGTGTCCGATGCGGGCTGGAAAATCGAAGGCTCGCGGATGTTCCTCAGTCCCAAAGTTCCCGCCAGCGTCAGCGATTTGATTAAAGGCATGATTGTCCAATCCGGCAACGATGCTGCCACCACGCTTGCCGAAGCCATGGGGAGGCGGCTCGGTGGATGCGTTCGTCCAACAAATGAACGACGAAGCCAAGCGTTTGGGCGTGACCAAAACCCACTTTAAAAACCCGACCGGATTGGCTGCCGAAGGCCACGTTTCCACCGTCGGTGATTTAGCCATTTTGTCCGCCGCGCTGATACACGATTATCCGAAATACTATCCCGTATTTTCGATTAAATCCTTCAAATACAACAATGTCGAACAGCCAAACCGCAACCTCCTGCTCTACCGCGATTCCAATGTGGACGGTCTGAAGACGGGACACACCGAAAGCGCAGGCTACAACCTGCCGCTTCCAGCAAACGCAACGGCAGACGCATCGTTTCCATCGTTGTCGGTACCGATTCCACCGAAGCCCGCGCTTCCGAAAGCGGCAAACTGCTCAACTGGGCGTTGCAGGCATTCGATACGCCCAAGCTCTACAACGGCGGCGAAATCATTTCCAAGGTCAAAGTTTATAAAGGCAGCAGCAAATCGGTGAACGTCGGCTTCTCGAAGACGTGTACATCACGATTCCCCACGATGCCGGACAAAAACATCAAACCGATTTTAGAAACCGTCCAGCCCGTTATCGCCCCTGATACGCAAAGGTCAAACCTTGGGCAAACTCAAAATCGTCAAAGACGGCAAAGTCATTACCGAGAAAAAACGTCGTCGCCCTCCATTCCGTTGAAGAAGGCAGCTGGTTCAGACGGATGTGGGGATGATATCGTATTGTGGTTCAAAAGGCTTGTTCGGCAGCAGTTCAGAAATAGGCAGGATTGATGAAAAGGTCGTCTGAAAATGGTTTTCAGACGACCTTTGTTTTAGATGCGAACAGGACGACGGCAAAGTCTTTATATAGTGGTTTAAAGTTAATCCACTATAACTTAAATCCGCTTTCAAATATCTGTTTTTGTCCGCTGATCGGGTCGGTAAACTCAATCTGTTTTGCCAGTAGTTTCAAAGGTTTTTCATAATCTTCATCGCCCGCCGCCAAAGGGGTGGGATAAAGCGCGTCGTTTAGCAGCGGCATACCCAAACGCATCATATGCACCCGAAGCTGGTGTTTTTTCCCCGTATGCGGCGTCAGCCGGTAGAGGCTGAATTCGCCGCGGTTTTCAAGCAATTCGACCGTCGTATGGGCGTTCGGCTCGCCTTCGGTTTCCTGCGTCGTGAAAAACCGTTCCCCGCGCACCATGCGTGAAAATCACGTCCAACGGATATACTAAATCCGTCCGCGTCGGCGCGACGGCGTGATAAGTTTTACGGACGCTTTTTTCCTGAAACATCGTTTGATAATCGCGGCGCGTGGCAGGATTGTGCGACAACAGCATCACGCCCGCCGTATCTTTGTCCAAACGGTGGACCGGCGTAATGTCTGCTGCGTTCAAATGTTGCAATTCCGGCCGCAGGCGCAGGCGGGTCAGCAGGGTTTCGCGCAAAAAAACGCCCGCTGGGGATAACGGGCAGGAAATGCGGTTTGTCAACGACAATCAGATGGTCGTCGATGTGCAGGATTTTTCTTCAAACGGAATGACGGGTTCGCTGTCGCTGCTGGTTTCGCGGTAATAAAACATGGTTTTGCCCGCTCGAACAGCGTGTGTTCGTCAAACGGCGCGCCGTCTGCATCGACGACGAAGCCGCTGTTCAAAACGCCTGCGCCAGTTGTCCTCGCCGACAAAGGGAAAAGCGGACGCAGAGGAAATGCAACAGGGGCAGGCCGTAAAACGGTTTTTCGTGCGGCAGCGCAAATAGCTAGGGTTTGACGCCGTTTAAAAAGCGGGAGGGGTTGGAGCGTTTTTCATGTGGCGGATTGTACTCGGTTTCGGTCTTTTTCAGACGACCTAAGTCGGGTTAAGGCTGTCGGGTGATAATGAAGCGGTTTGCATGGGGAAAAATTGTGTTACGGATGATGGGGAAAGCGGTCGTCTGAAAAGCGGATTTTGGGTTTCAGACGACGTTTTTATTTGGTTTTTTAAAAGACAGGTTGGGCAGTGTTTTTCGTGGGCAAAGCCCACGCTACGGTTGGGTTGTGGATGGAACGTGTGGTTTTGTTTGAATACATGAAGAAGGTCGTCTGAAAAACGGGAAGTCCATTTTCAGACGACGTTTTTATTTGTGTTTTTAAAGACAGGTTGGGCGGTAGTTTTTTTCGTAGGCAAAGCCCACGCTACGGGAGGGTTGTGGATGGAACGCGTGGTTTGTTTGAACGCATGAAGAAAGGGTCGTCTGAAAAACAGAAATCTATTTTCAGACGACCTTGGTTACCACCTGTTTAACAAAAAACTTATTCCGCCAATTCGGTTTGCTGGTGCGACATGAGTTCTTGTCCGACATCGGTCAGGAGGTTGAGGTAACGCTCGTACTGCTTGAGGATGTCGGCGATGAGTTCGCGGCGGTTCATGTATTGCACGTCGTAGCCGCTGCGGCCGTCGAAGAAGTAGGTGTAGGGCTCGTAGGTTACGTTGTGGCGGATGTGCGGGAGGTGGCCGTCTTTGATAAGCTGTTCGGACACTTCGCGCTTGATGGTTTTAATGCCGTACATGAAGTCGCGCAGGGACTCTTTGTGGATGGTGAATTCGACGGCAGGCTCTTCGCGGTCGAAGTGGGTTTTGGATGTCGACGCTCAGGCCGTATTTGTCGGATAGCTCCTCGCCCAGTTCGCGCATGGCGGGCAGGGCGGTGGTTTTGAGGAATTTGAGGATGTCTTGTTCCTGCGTTTGGTTCAGCATACGCTCAAGCCTGTCCTGCCAGTTGTCGCCGCTCCAATAGACGCTGGAGGGAGTGACGGCGGTCGTGAAGTATTTGTGGTCGGCGTTTAATCCGCGCCATAGGCTGAAACACATGATCAGCATGAGCAGGGCGAAAGGCAGGGCGACGATGAGGGTCATGGTTTGCAGGGTGGGCAGTCCGCCGAAGCGCAAAAGGACAATGGCGGCGGCGGACATCAACAGCCCCCATCACTGCCTGCCAGCGCGGGGCGGCCACGCTTTTTGTCGCGGGAGGCGATGTTGTTGAGGACGTAAATGCCGGAGTCTGCGGAGGTGATGAAGAGAGGGCGATCACCATGAGGCTGACAGGCCCTGTGAGGGTCGGCAGGGGGAGGTATTCGAGGAAGCGGAAGAGGAGTTTTTCGGGCGTGCCGGGTCAATTCGCCCAATGCGCCTGCTGCGGTGTGGTCGTTAATCCAGATGGCGGTATCGCCGAAGATGGTAAAACCAGATGACGCAGAACAGGGAGGGAACCGCCAAAAACGCCGAAAATAAATTCGGCGTATGGTGCGTCCGCGCGAGATGCGGGCGATGAAGAGTCCGACGAAGGCGCCCAAGAACACCACCATGCCCAGTATAAGATGGTCAGCCGCCGAACCATTCGGTATGGTTTTGTTCGTAGCTGTACGTTTTGAAACTGAGGTTGTACAGAGGTTGCTCAGGTAAGTGCCGAGGTTGTCGTTGAAGGCGGAGAGCAGGTGGAGGGTCGGGCGGTGGCGAGGACGAAACCATCAGTACAAAAGCAAGGGTCAAGTTCATCTCGCTCAACATTTTGACGCCTTTGCCTATGCCGAGGCGGCGGAGGCGACCGCCAAACCCATGACGGCGAAAAATCACGATGGTTTTGTACGGAAAAGGTGTTTTTCGCTTATCCAGCCGATTTGTGCCAAGCCCGCACCCAACTGCGCCGCGCCGAAACCAAGCGTGGTAATGATGCCGAACAGGGTGGCGACCAGCGCGAGTATGTCGATGATGTCGCCTGCTCTTACCGTCGATTTTCTCTTTTCAACAGCGGATAAAAGCAGGGAACGCAGAGAAAGCGGGAGTTTGTGCGGAAAGCGAAATAGGCGAGCGCCAACGCCATGGCGGCGTAAACCGACCAGGCATGTACGCCCCAGTGGAAGAGGTGTGGAGCAACGCGTCCTGCTGCCTTGCGCCGCTGCCGCCTTCGGTGATGGGGGACAGATAATGGGTGAGCGGTTCGGCGACACCGAAAAACATCAACCGACGCCCATACCCGCCGCGAACAGCATGGCGAGCCAAGACCAAAAACTAAATTCAGGGCTCTTCTTCGTTGCTGCCCAGCCGAGTGTTGCCGAAAGCTGCTGACCGAAAGTGCGAGCAGGAAGAAGAAGAAGGCTGAAAAATGCCAAGATGTAAAAACCAACTGAAGTTTTTGAAAATGCCCATTTTGGCGGCATTGAGGGACAGTTTCTGCCTGCTGCGGAATCAAAAAGCGCGATGCCGATGACCAGCAGCACGAAGGACAGCGTAACGGAAACGACGAAGGGGTTGAACGAAGAGCGGTTGCGTAAGAAATGGAATAAAGACAAACCTTGACCTCCTTTGGGATGGTGAGGCAGGCGGATACGGGCGCAAGGCTGTATATGGTTGATTAACAAAAACTAGGAATAAAAACATGGTCTGTCGGACGGGGTCCGAGACTTTCCCGATTTTTGGTAATCCACTATAAAAACGCAGACAAAAAAACGAATGGCGTTTAAACCGTCCTGCGGATGAAAAACAAGGGAAAAAAAGAGTAAAAAACGCACAGATGAATGAGCCGTAATGAGGGCGGGTGAGACAAAATGGATGATGATTATTTCTTTTTGAAGGAATAATAACAAAATCAGGGAAATTGTTTTCAAATTAGGGAAAGATTTGTGTGTATAGTGGATTAACTTTTAAACCAGTACGGCGTTGCCTCGCCTTGCCATACTATCTGTACTGTCTGCGGCTTCGTCGCCTTGTCCTGATTTAAATTTAATCCACTATATTTGGACAAGAAGATAGCGGCGATAAAATGGGCAAAGGGGTCGTCTGAAAGGTATTTCAGACGACCCCTCATCAGTTTCTATTAGCTATTGCCGCTATCTACTTTCTTAAACGACAACCAAATGCAGACGCCGATCGATATCAGCCAAGCCGCCAGCAGCCAATACGGGTTGAGCAAATGGGCGTAGGGATTCAAATTGGGATTCTTGATGGGCGGCAGATAAACCATAACGCCGAAAGTAGGCGAGACGATAGGGCAAAGGCCGCTCAAAAATGCCTTTTTGGTCTTTACGCAGACGCATCAGCATTGCCGTCAAACCGCTTGCCACCATGGCGGCAAAAGCCAAAAGAAAGTCATCGGGATAAAGTGTGCGCTCCAAGCTTGTGTGTCGGGGAAGGCGGAGTCCGGCTGCATCAGGAAGGCGCAAGTCAGAAAATCGGCGTACCTGCCAAAGCAAAAAGCAAGCGGAATCCACCAGCGGTGAAAAACGCCTCAGTTGCATGTTCAAAAATGACTTGCCCCGCATGAATGCCCGCCTTCACGGTTTTTCACGGCAATTTCGGCTCCCGTTTATACCCGCTTTCACTAGGTAAAAACACCAGCCCAAAGGGAATAACGGCAAACGCATTCAATAGGCTGAATATCGTTAATCCTTCGAAATAAAAAAATTAAACAGCATCTCTATATCTTTTGACAAAAACAGCGCAAACAATATCGTGCTTATGTAGGAACAGACAAAGCCGATGAGCATGGCAGTCAAGATATGCTTCAAGTTCCTACGCAAACGAAGCTGCGTCATCGCCATACCGGTCAGTATGCCCCAAACCAGCATATAGCCAAGCATATAGAGTAAACCGTTAATTATTGCAGCCACACTAGCCAGACTGCCGAACACCAGTCCGAAAATACCGAAATGGAGCATAGAGGCAAAAAAGCTGCCACCCCGCGGAAGCTACGGTAAGCTGAACGGTGAGAAACACAGAGTAAAACGCCGTAACACAAGGCATAAACGGTAAAGAGCAGTGTAAAGGGTACGGCTTGCGCGGTTTCTTGTCCTTCAGGGCGGTGTTGTCCGACATTATGCTGGTTTTCCTTTGGATGATTTATCGGAATTGAAGTAGTTTCAGACGACCTTTGAGCGCGGATACATCGAGCTCAAAATTGTCGTATCGGATTACGGTTAAGCCGTTATGGAAATTTGAATGATTATAATGGAATAGTTTGTGTCGATGATAGCCGTATAACGATATTGCATTTTCGTGAAACCGATAATAAGCAACAAAGATTTGCCATTGCAGTAAAAAGGTCGTCTGAAAAACTGTTTTTCAGACGACCTTTTACCGATTTATCACTCAAAGAAAGCGACGGATTACGAACGTACCTGCCCGTCGCCCAAGACAATCCATTTCTGCGAAAGTCAGCCCGTGCAGACCGACGGGGCCGCGGACGTGGATTTTGTCGGTGGAAATGCCGATTTCCGCGCCGAGGCCGTACTCGAAGCCGTCGGCGAAACGGGTGGAGGCATTGACCATGACGCTGGCGCTGTCGACCGTGCGCAGGAAGGTGCGGGCGTCGGTGTAGGATTCGGGTTACGATGCTGTCGGTGTGGTGGCTGCCGTGGGTGTTGATGTGGGCGACAGCTTCTTCGAGGGCTGTCGACGATTTTTGACGGAGAGGATGGGGGCGAGGTATTCCGGTGTTCCAGTCTTCTTCGGAAGCCGTCTGAATGTGGGACAGGATGGACAGGGTACGCGGGCAGCCGCGCAGCTCGACGTCGTGGGCGGCGTATTTTTCCCGCCAATACGGGCAGGATTTCGGCGGCGCGGCACTGGTGGACGAGCAGGGTTTCCATGGTGTTGCAGGTGCCGTAGCGCGCGAGGGTTTTGGCGTTGAAGGCGATGTTGACGGCTTTGTCGGCGTCGGCGGCGCGGTCGATATAGACGTGGCAGATGCCGTCGAGGTGTTTGATGACGGGCACGCGGGCTTCGGGCGGCGATGCGGGAAACCAGCGATTTGCCGCCGCGCGGATGACGACGTCGATAAACTCGGGACTTTACAGCATGGCGCCGACGCTTTCGCGGTCGGTGTTTTTCAATCAGGCTGACGGCTGCTGCGGGCAGGGCCGTTTTCAACTAACGCCTGCGTAATCAGTTTGGAAAGCGCCATATTGCTGTTGAAGGCTTCGCTGCCGCCGCGCAGGACGCAGGCGTTGCGGTTGAGGCAGAGGGCGGCGGCATCGACGGTTACGTTGGGGCGGGATTCGTAAATGATGCCGACAACGCCCAGCGGGACGCGCATTTTGCCGATTGCAGGCCGTTTTCGCGGGTGCGGAATTCGTCCATTTCGCCGACAGGGGTCGGGCAGGGCGGCAATCTGGCGCAAACCTTCGCACATGGCATCTATGGTTTTCGCTCAGCCGAAGGCGGTCGAGCAGGGGCGTCATTCAAACCTTTCTGCGCGGCTTGTTCCATATCTTGAGCGTTGGCGGCGAGGATGGCGGTTTGATGGTGTTTGATGAGTTCCGGCGGCGCGAGGAGCGCAGCGTTTTTAGTGCGGTCTCGGCGGCAGCGACAATATAGGAAGCCTGCTTGGCGGCGGACGCGGTGCGGCGGACGTAGTCTTGGATGTTTTGCATGGTGTTTCTGCGGGAAAAAATGGGAATGGGTTGATGATAAGGTCGTCTGAACGGGAATTCAATAGGATGCAGGGAGACGGTTCAAAATGATACTGGGGGAAGGGGACTGAGAAAATCGCAGATAAAAACCATCTATACTAAGGGGAAAAGTATAGATGGCCAAACACATTACAGGGGAAAAACGTCTTATCACTCTACTCACTTCTCTCGAAGCAAGTGTTACTCAGACACGCGAATTATATAATAGTTCACGAATGATGACGTTAAGTTTAGTTAATGACATCTTAACAATCATATCATCATGTTTTTAAACAAATAAAAAATCATAATGGTTAAAAATGAAAAAGCTTCAAAATTTTCAAACTGTGATGAATTTCCACTCCCCTGAGGCTAAATTTTCTACCGTTCGTCCGTTAAATTCGTCCCGATGGAGGTGTTCGACGCGGTTGCCGGCAGCGGCGACCATGCGTTTGACTTGATGATATTTGCCTTCGGTAATGGTCATCAGCAGGGTGGTCGGATTTTTCCAAAACGGCTTCGGCAGCACGGACGGTTTCGTTGTCGTCGTGCAGCAGGACGCCGTTTTTCAGCGTTTCACACAAGCTGTTATCGGCAGGATGCTTCAGGGTAACGCGGTAGATTTTGGGTACTTTGTGTTTCGGCGAGGTAACGCGGTGGTTGAACTGCCCGTCGTTGGTAATCAGCAAAACGCCCGTCGTATCCGCATCCAGCCTGCCGACCGCCTGCATGTCGATATTGCGCATATGGTCGGGGAAAAGGCTGAAAACGCTGGGGTATTGCTGCGGTTTGTGCGAGGTTTCGTAATCGGCGGGCTTGTTGAGCAGGATATAAAAATAAAGGCATGGGCACGACGACGATGTCTTCGCCGTCTATGCGCAGCGTTTGGACTTCGGCGGGATCGATGTCGGCTTTGGCGTCGTTGCAGACCGTATCGTTGATTTCGATACAGTCGTTTTGAATCAGCCACTGGCATTGTTTGCGGCTGCCTATGCCTTGGGATTGGAGGTATTTGATCAGTTGCATGGGAATGGCAGGAACGGGTTTCAGACGACCCTAATTGTATATCAGGACTTCGCTTTCAAACGATAGAGATAAGTGGTTTCCCGATTGCGGGCGAAGGCGAGCGGGTCGGATTCGTCGGCGGCTTTGCGGTGGTGCGGTTTGGTTTTCAGAATATCGACCACTTCTAGAGAGGTCGTCTGAAAAACATTGTTCCAGAAAAATCGCGGTCGCGCAGGTGCAGATGTTCCGCCAAGTCGGAAATGATTAACCACGCTTCGCCTTGCGGGTTTAATGCTGCCGCACGCCCGTTTAAGAAGGCGGTCAGCATGGCGTTGTCAGGGTCGTAGAGGGCGGATTCGATGGCGGAAGTCGGTTTGGCGGGCAGCCACGGCGGGTTGCAGACTATCAGGTCGGCGCGTCCTTCGGGAAATAAATCGACAGCTTGGACGGCGACTTGTTTGTCCAGCCCCAGCGGGCGAGGTTGGCGGTTGCGCAGGCGATGGCTTTGGGGTTGGTATCGGTAGCGATGATTTCGGAAATGCCGCGTTTGGCGAGGATGGCGGCGATAACGCCGGAACCTGTGCCGATGTCGAAGGCCGTCTGAATATGGGGGATTTAACGGTGCTTGGGCGATTAAGTCCAAATATTCGCCGCGCAGGGGCGAGAACACGCCGAAGGGAACATGGATTTTGCCGTCAAGCTGCGGAATCTCTATGCCTTTTTGTGCCATTCATGTGCGCCGATAAAGCCCAAAAAGCTGGTTGAGCGGCAGCAAAAACGGTGTGTCATTCGGTTCGGCGTACACATCGGCAAGGGCAGCGCGGACATCGGGTGCGCGCGGGTTGCTTAACTGAAAACCCGCGCCGATTTCGACGGCAAGCATATTCAGCACGCGGCTTTGCTGCGCCTGTTTCATACGGTGGGTGTGGAAGGCCGTCTGAATATCGGCGGGAGCGTTTTTCGTTTTTCAGACGACCTGCGGACGCGCTTTTTTCATCGCTGCCAAGACTTGCTTGGCGTTGTGGAAATCGCCCGTCAAACGGTTGCCGTGTGGGCGTGGGCGTTTTTCAGAATATCGGCGGCATTGCTTTCATGCATAAACCGCCTGCTTGGGCGGCTTCTGCGTGCGTTTGCGCCATTCGGCGGCAGGCGCGGTCGGTGGGGATAATGGGGAACATGGAGGGAAGGAGGAAGGGAAAACCGCGGCAAGTTTACTATAGTGGATTAAAATTGCATGATACGGCGTTGCCAACGCCCTTATGTACTACCCGTACACGGCGGGCGTTTGCGCCTTGTCTCATTTTTATTTTAATCCACTATATATTTCGGCTTGCGATGTATTGCCGTTATAGTGTGCGGGACATTTAAAAATAAGCAAGTGAAGTTTGGGCAGTGATGCCTATTCATTATTTAGCGGCAGGTATGTGTCGCCTGCTCTTTTTAGTATTTAAGATTTTGAAACTAAATTGGACAAAATGTATAAAATAATTCTATTTTTAAAAAGTAAATCCATATTTTAGAAAAATAGATTGTCGTTTTGTCTAAAATGCGTATAATCCCTTCAAAGCAAACCATAATTTCGATAAAGTTTGGACAAGGAACATCATGCAATTAGACATTGACCGCTTAGTTGCTTATTTCGGCGGCGTGAATGCACTTGCCGAAGCGTTGAAACAGCACGATCCCGAAAATGCCGCAACAGACCGCTGCCATCTATAAATGGCGCACGCGCGGGTCGCGCTTTGGCGCAACTGCAAAAGCTGACCGCGTTGGCGGAAGCGCAAAGGCAGACCGCTGGATTTGAATGCTTTTACAAAAAAACGAATCTCTGGAGAGAACAGAAAATGACACAGAAACCAACCGCGTAATTATTTTCGACACCACCATGCGCGATGGCGAGCAGTCGCCCGGTGCATCCATGACCAAAGAGGAGAAAATCCGTATTGCCCGCCAGTTGGAAAAGATGGGTGTCGATGTGATTGAGGCAGGTTTTGCAGCAGCCAGTCCGGGCGATTTTGAATCGGTCAATGCGATTGCCAAAATCATCACCAAATCCACGGTCTGCTCGCTGGCGCGTGCCGTTGAAAACGATGTGCGCAAAGCGGGTGAAGCCGTTTCCCCGCGCCGAAAAACGCATCCATACCTTCATCGCCACCAGCCCCATCCACATGGAGCACAAACTGAAAATGAAGCCGCAGCAGGTCATCGATGCGGCGGTCAAGCGTGATAATTGCCAAAGAATACACTGACGATGTGGAATTTTCTGCCGAAGACGCAGTGCGTTCGGATTTGGACTTCCTTGCCAAAATCTTTACGGCGGTTATCGAAGCGGGGGCGACTACTATCAACATTCCCGATACTGTCGGCTACTCCATCCCTTCCGTATGGTACGGCATATCAGCAACATCATCAAAAGCGTGCCCAACGGCGACAAAAGTAGTCTGGTCGACCCACTGCCACAACGACTTGGGGATGGCGGTTGCCAACTCGCTGGCCGCCGTTCAAGCAGGCGTGCGCCAAGTGGAATGCACCATTAACGGTTTGGGCGAACGTGCAGGGCAATGCCAGCCTTGAAGAAATCGTGATGGCGTTGAAAGTGCGCCACGACCTTTTCGGCTGAAACCGGCATCGACACCACGCAAATTGTGCGGTATCCAAACTGGTGTCCACCATTACCGGCTATCCGATTCAGCCCAACAAAGGCGGTGGTCGGCGCAAACGCCTTTGCACACGAATCAGGCATCCATCAGGATGGCGTGTTGAAGCTGCCAGAAACCTATGAAATCATGACTGCCGAATCGGTCGGCTGGTCAACCAACCGCCTGACCTTGGGCAGATTGTCCGGCCGCAGCGCGTTCCGCAGCAAACTGGCGGATTTGGGTATTGAGTTGGAAAGCGAAGAGGCGCTGAACGCCGCATTTGCCCGCTTCAAAGAACTTGCCGACAAAAACGCGAAATCTTCGATGAAGACCTGCACGCGCTGGTGTCCGATGAAATGGGCAGGCATGAACGCCGAAAGCTACAAATTCATCTCCCAAAAAATCAGCACCGAAACCGGTGAAGAACCGCGCGCCGACATCGTGTTCCAGCATCAAAAGGCGAAGAAAACGCGCTTCCGCCAGCGAGCTCGGCCCTGTCGACGCGATTTTCAAAGCGATTGAGAGCGTGGCACAAAGCGGCGCGACTTTACAGATTTATTCCGTCAACGCCGTAACGCAAGGCACGGAAAGCCAAAGGCGAAACCAGCGTTCGTTTGGCACGCGGCAACCGCGTCGTCAACGGTCAGGGCGCGGATACCGACGTTTTGGTCGCCACCGCCAAAAGCCTACCTCTCCGCCTTGAGCAAACTGGAATTCGGTGCCCGCCAAACCGAAAGCGCAAAGGCAGCGGTACGATTTGAAGCTAAAATGGTTTGATTTGAATTTAAAAAGCAAAGAGGTCGTCTGAAAACCCGATTTTGGGTTTTCAGACGACCTTTCTATTTTTCACAGAACTGAACAAAGGGAAAAAGGTTAATCAAACACGGTAAAAATACAAAACGAGTATAAAATCAGCCATATATTTTTAAGTTTTATACTTGAGTAAATGATATGAAACAATAAATCTAGGGTCGCCTATTAAATGGACAAAAATACGCTGTAAGGATGAAACAGAAAATGCCAATAAACTTTTTCCTAATAGAAAGAATAGAATAGAAATATTGTTTATTATCAAAAATAATTTAATAATCATGGGGTTTGTCGTTTATTTCACCTTGTAAATCAGATAAATTATAGACATCCCCATCAGTTATATAGTCTATGATGTAAAATTCATCAGTGTTAAGGAGAAATGAAAATGAAATAAAGTAATAATAAAAATGAGGTAATTAATTGGTTTTATAAATTTTTATACTGAAAATACGGTTTGCCATCATACTCCCATTCGTTTTATTTTTTCTGTGTACTATAACGTATTCCTGCCTGAAAAAGAAGGCAATAGGTAATATACATTGTAAACTAAAAATCAGTCTATCATAAAAAGCTTCAAACATAATCGGCTTCCAAAAAGGTGTGCTGATTTAAGTGCTGACTCTTATTGAAGTTTCATCAGTCGGTCTTGTTCGACTGACAATACGCCGTTTACCTTTTTGGAAATAAGCAATGGCATCTTGAATATTGGTTTTGGCTGATGGACGAATGGCAATTCCGTGCAGGTTTTTGTATTCGTAAACCAAGCTCGCGCGGAATCTTTCACTGCCTTTATCAATGGACCTGAGCCGATGTCTTTATCGTAGAAAATAATCAGGTTACCCGTTGTGGTTTGTGCTTGTCGGGTGAGGACTACCTCAGTCGCTTGGGTCGGTTTGCTCGGGCTTTGGCAGGCGCAGAGTAGGGGCGGCAGTGAGGATGACTGCAAGAGTTTTGTTCATTGTTGTTCAGAGGGTTGAGTGATTAAAAAGGTCGTCTGAAAATGGGGTAAACGAAATCATGGAAGATAAAGTTAAAAGATAGCTAAATCTTTAGGTTATAAAGGATAAAAGGAAATAATGAATTTAAATAGTACATATAATTTTTCACTCAATCAATATAATTTCTATTTTTGAGATAAATTAGAATTTAATTTTTCTATATTTGAGAAATTTAATCAGTGTGGTCAAGTCTATATTGATTCTAGTTTTTATATCAATTTGGGAAATGGTCTGTCTCTATATATTGCCGGTGAAGAGGACTATGGCAATTTATTGGATTTTATAGAATTGATCTCAGATAATAATCAAAAACGAATTAAACTTTGAATCACTTACTGCTAAGATAAGCAAGAAGAATAATATCTTGAATATGAAATTTAAGAAAAATAATATACTGAATATAGAGGTATTAGGAGGCAGAGAAAGAAATATAAATATAAAATTTCAGCCATGAGTTATATGCTGAATTAAAATTCTTTAGTATCGAAAAATTCAGGATAACTATAAAAATTTTCTTCTAATTTAGATGTAATTAAAAGATTTGGTTTTGGAACTGACGTAGATTAGCAGTTATATCCAGCGATTGTCGCGCACAATATAAAAAGCGAAGCTGGTATGGTCGTCAGAATACAAAAATTTCTATTTGCCTTTCAGACGACCTTCCCAGCAATCTCGATGGTTATGCCTCAGGCAGTTCCATGTCTAAAACGGTTTTGTTCCTGCTTGGCGCGGAAGTCGGCAAGTTTTTGCGCCAGCTCGGGGTTTTCGTTGGCAAGCAGCGAGATGGCGAACAGGGCGGCGTTGGCGGCTCCTGCCTCGCCGATGGCGAAAGTGGCGACGGGAACGCCTTTGGGCATTTGTACAATGGAGAGCAGGGAGTCTTCGCCGCGCAGGTATTTGCTGGGCACGGGTACACCCAATACGGGGACGGTGGTTTTGGCGGCAACCATGCCGGGCAGGGTGCGCCGCGCCGCCTGCGCCCGCGATGATGGCTTTGGATGCCGCGTTCGCGGGCGGTTTCGGGCGTATTCGAACATTAAATCGGGGCGTGCGGTGTGCGGACACGACGCGTGCTTCGTATTCGACGCCGAACTCTTTGAGAAACTGCGCTGCCTGCTGCATGACGGGCCAGTCGCTGTTGCTGCCCATGATGATGCCGATTTTGGCCATATTTACTCCTGGTGTATAAAACGTTATTCATCGAATGATTTTCAGACGACCTTTGAATATGGGAGGTCGTCTGAAAAGTTATCGTTAGCTTGATGCTGACGGCGGCGCGTTTGGCGGCGGCGCTGCGAAAGCAGCTCTGTATCAGTTTGCGCCAGGTGTTGCGGGCGATGTCTTTCTGTTGCAGCTTGTATTGGCATTGCCCGATGCTGAAGAGCGCGTCGGGGGCTTGCGGGCTGTTGCGGAAGCGGTTGGCGAAGCGTCCGCCGATTTCGATGACGGATTCGCAATTGCCCATGCGCTGTTGGCTTTGCAGCGCAGATACATATTGCGTCGGGCGCTTTCGCTGCCGTTGCCGCCGTCTGCTCCTTTTTAAGACTGCAGGCCGCTGCGGCGTAATTGTTGCGCTGATAGTATTTGAGGGCTTGGTTGTAGAGGCGGGTTTCGTTTTGGTCGGCAGAGTCGGCTTCTGAAGGCGCAGTGCCGCCGTTTGCCAGATAGGTGCTTTTGAGTTTTTGGTCGTCCAAACGTTGGGCGGGCACTTTCCTATTGGTGTGACGCGGGGTTTTGTTTTGTTTTCAAGTTGTTGCAGGCGCTGGTTGGTGTTTTCCATTTCGCGCTCCAAACGTTCGACCTGCATACCCAAGCGTTCGATTTGAGTCATCGTGTTCAAATCGGGATAGGGAATGGCGGAGGATTCGGCTGCGGCGGTGGGAATATCGGGCAGCATGAAGGTGTCGCCGGTTGGGTTTAGGGGGCGGTAGAGGCGCAGGCGTTGAGCAGGAGGATGCCGGCAAACAGGATGGGAAGGGTTTTTGTTCATTTTATTTTTTTAAGCAGCAAAAGTCAGACCGTCGCCGACGAGCAGGGTAATGGGTACGATGCGGGAATCGTCGGGCAGGTTGCGGTTGAAGGACTGGAGTATGTTCAGGCTGGGCGGGGCATCGCGTTCTGCTTCACCCATAACGCGCCCGTTCAGCAGGGACGTTGTCGATGGCGATAACGCCGCCGCTGCGAACCAGTTGCGAGGCAGCGTTCGAAAATATTGCGGGGTGGGCGGTTTGTCGGCATCGATCAGCGCCAAGTCGTAGCTGCCTGATTCGCCTTGGCTTATCAAGTCGTCCAGGGTCAGCAGGGCGGGCTGGAGGTGGAGGGTGATTTTATGGGCGACTTGCGCTGCCCTGCCAGGTTTCGCGGGCGATATCGGTAAAGGTGACGTTGATGTCGCAGGCGGTAATTTTGCCGTGTTCGGGCAGGGGCTAAGGCGACTGCGGTGCTGCTGTAACCGGTAAACACGCCGATTTCCAGATATTTTTCGGCTTTTGAGCAGGCGCGCGAGCCAGGTCAGTAAGGCTGCCTGTTCGCGGGCAATCGCCATTTTCCTAAACGGTGGGATTGCGTGCGCGAACGCAGGGGCGGTCAGTACGGGATGCTCTTTTTTTCGCCGATGCTGTTGAGGTAGTCTTGCAGCGCCGGGTCGATATTGTGTGTCTGGGTGGTCATGCCGTTTGGCCGTCAGTCTTGGTAGTAGGTATAAGGTTTTTGGCGACTTTGGCGGCTTCGAATTCTTTCTGTTCTTGAGGTCCAGCTCGACATCCCACAACAGATGGCGGTTTTTCAAAGGCGTTGTGTTTCAGCTGCGATTGTCTTCGATGAGTTTGTCGAGGAATTGGGTAGCTTCGGATTTGTAGTGATACATGATACGGTTCCGTACAGGTTTTGTGTCAGTCTTTTATTATAACTGATAACGCCGTTACGGTTTTTAGATATTCGACTATATGGTGGATTAACTAAATCAGGACAAGGCGACGAAGCCGCAGACAGTACAGATAGTACGGAACCGATTCACTTGGTGCTTCAGCACCTTTAGAGAATCGTTCTCTTTGAGCTAAGGCGAGGCAACGCCGTACTGGTTTAAAGTTAATCCACTATATTTTTCAGGGTTTATGGTGTTTCCGGGTATAATGCCGCCTTATTTTTTTAATGCGATACGGCAGGTCGTCTGAAGCCTTTGCATAATATTTTGCCCATATTCCAGGCAGAATATTGCGCAAAAGCTTCGCCACCAGTTTCAGACGACCTCTTTTATTTTGGAAAGAGTTTTATGTTGAAAAAAATGGTTGCATAAAGTTTTTACCGGAAAGCAGCCGAAGCAAGTGCCTGTGGCGAAGGAAATCCTTCCTTTCGACAGGCACCATATCAACGCGGATATGTTGAGTTTTGCGGCGGAAAAAGTTGTCCGCCGTTTGCATGACGAAAGTTTTCAGGCTTATGTTGTCGGCGGGGCGGTTCGCGACCTGTTGCTGGGCGTCGAGCCTAAAGACTTCGATATCGCCACCGATGCGACGCGGGCAGATTCATAAGATTTTCCGCGAAGCCGCATCATCGGCAGACGCTTTCAAATCGTACACGTCATGGTCGGACCTGAAACCATAGAGGGTCACGACCTTTGGGGGCGGCGGCAAAGTGCAGCAGAACGCGCACGGCAGGATTATGAAGGACAACACTTACGGCGGTATGGAAGAAGATGCCATGCGCCGTGATTTCACCTGTAACGCGCTTTATTACGACCCGATTAAAGAAGAAATCGTCGATTTCCATCACGGCGTCGGCGATATTGCCGACCGCAAGCTGGTAATGATCGGCAATGCGGCGGAACGTTATCAGGAAGACCCTGTCCGCATCCTGAGGGCGGTGCGGTTGTCGAGGCAAACTTGGGTTTGACGTGGAAAAACTACCGCCGCACCGATTCCGGAACAGGCAGGTCGTCTGAAACACGAACCCGTAGCGCGCTGTTTGACGAAATCATGAAACTGCTGTTTTTCCGGTTATGCCAGAGAATGTCTGAAACGATTGAATTCCCTAGGCGTTTCGACGACGTCCATCCGCTTCTGACTGCGCTCAAATCGGCTGCAAAACCTGAAAACCGCATTATTTCCTCGCCTTGAAAAAGATACGGACGAACGTTTGCGCGCAGACAAATCAGTGTCGGTGGGCTTTGTCCTTGACCGCCGCATTGTGGCGGTTTTGAACCGTCATTGGCAGGACAACATCAAAGCGCGGTCAAAAAGCCTGCGCACGCTTTATCCGAAGCGATGAACACCATGCGCGAGACGGTGGAAAAAGGCTGGGGTGTGCCGCAGCGTTTTTGCCGCGACCATGAGGGAAATTTGGCAGCTTCAGCCGCAATTCGACTACACACGCGGCGCGCGTCCGCACAAAATGTTGGCGCAAGCGCGTTTCCGTGCAGCTTACGATTTCCTTGTGTTGCGCGGAGAGGTTGGCGAAGTGGAGCGGGATTTGGTCGAATGGTGGACGAAGTTCCAACATGCGGATGCGGAAACACGCGCGGAAATGACGCTTGCCACACAACAGCGCCGACAACACGGGCAAGGCGATGGCGCGGATGGCAAAGCCGAATCGCAAACGCCGTCGCACGCGTGAAAAATCGGCTGCGGATAAGCCGGAATCATGAATCGACGGATTGCAAACGGTTTTGTCTTATTTTTATAGTGGATTAACTTTAAATCAGGACAAGGCGACGAAGCCGCAGACAGTACAGATAGTACGGAACCGATTCACTTGGTGCTTCAGCACCTTAGAGAATCGTTCTCTTTGAGCTAAGGCGAGGCAACGCCGTACTGGTTTAAAGTTAATCCACTATATTAGTTTGTTGCAGGGGCTGAAGTGTTGGTTTGAATGCCAAATTGTTTCTGCCGTATCTATCTTAGTAATGAGGTCGTCTGAAAATTTTCAGACAACCTTTTTGAATGGTTTAAAGAATCAAGAGGGAAACATTCACCCTTTACAAACCCGCAAGCAAACGACGGATTTTGCCGATGGCAAGCTCGGTTTCAAGCCGCATTCCGTTCCTTCCGCTCCGCCGCTGAGGCAGCGGATGTCGGTGATGCTGCGAAGTGGGCGTATTGGATGCCCAGTTCGCGGGCGAGGAAAACTTCGGGCATTCGGTCATACCCAATACGTCCACGCCGTCGCGGCGGTAACGTTGATTTCGGCGCGGGTCGGCCAGCGCGGGCCTTGCGAGGCAGCCGTAAACGGCTTGGGTGTATAAGGGCATTTGGTGCTGTTGCGCGTGTTCGGCAATTTTTTTCGCGCAGTTCGGCGGAGTAGGGTTCGAGAAAATCGGTGTGTACGACCGGTTCTTCCTGTCCTTCAAAAAAGGTGTCCTTGCGGCCGTAGGTGTAGTCGATCAAGTCGTCGGGCAGGACGAGTGCGCCGTTTTCAAAGCGGTCGTTGATGCTGATGACGGAGGAAACGGCGACGATGTATTCCGCACCTATGGAATGCAACGCCCAGATGTTGGCGCGGTAGTTGATTTCATGTGGTGCGACGGTATGGCCGAAGCCGTGCCGCGCAAGGAAGAAAAATGTCCTGACTGCCCAGTTTGCCGCTTAAGACGGGGCTGCTGGTCAGTCCGTAGGGGGTGCGGACGATTTTGCGGTCGGTGATGCTCAGTTCTGGCAGCTTGGTCAGGCTGCTGCCGCCGATGATGGCTAACATATGGTCCTTTGTGTAAGTGATTTCAGGGAGTGAGTGTCGGAAAGAAAAAGGTTTGCAAAACAGCCATGATGATGGAAAACAGGATTAATACCTTCATTTTTTTCGGGAAAGCTGTATCCGTCGTCTACGGGAAGCACTTCCCATAGCAACATCGACAGAAAACCGGATATAAACCAAAGTGCAAAATTGTTCAACATGACTGTCGAAAAAAGGGCTGGGAGGTCGTCTGAAAACCCATATCTGTTTTCAGACGACCTTTTTGTCCTTTTATTTGTGTTTGTAAAAACGGCTGTGGAAATAAGCATTCACGCCTTCGCGCAGCAGGACTAAGGTTACGGCGGCAAGCGGCAGACCGGCGAGCATGCCGACGAAGCCCATCAGTTGTCCGAACGCCATCAACGAGAAAAATCACCCAGAAAGGCGACAGGGCCGATGCGGTCGCCAACGATTTTCGGGGTAACGATAAAGCTCTCGAGGAATTGTCCGATACCGAACACAACCCACACCATAATCAGACCGTGCCATGTGCTAAATTGCAGCAAAGCGGCGACGGTTGCCAGCAAAAGTCCGGTAAATGCGCCCAAATACGGGATAAACACCAAAATACCGGCAATCATACCGATGGCGAAGCCCGAATCGAGTCCGACCAACATCAACCCGACCCCGTACACCAGCCCCATAATCAGCATCACCATCAACTGTCCGCGCAGGAATTCGCCCAAAACTTCATCCATGTTGCTGTGATGCGCGTATAAGTGTCGATAAAGCGACGCGGTACCAACGCGCTGATGCCATAAGACCAGCGTTTCCAGTCCAAAAGGAAATAATACAGCAAGAGCGGCAGCAGGATCAGGTTGCTCATGCCGCTGATGACGTTGCCGCTCTGGCGCATCAGCGTCGGCATCCAAGCCTTGAGCGTGTTGCTCAATTCGCCCGTATGCGACTGCAACCATTTGACCACCGAATCCTGATCGATATGCACATAATTGCCCGCCACATGGTTCAGCCAAGGCAGCAGCCTGTTTTTGCGTAAAATCGACGATTTGGGGAATACGGCTGACCATATTGTTAAACTGGTTGATCAGCATAGGGCACGATGATCAGCATCAACGACAGCAGCAACAGCAAAGCGAATACCATCACCATCATGGACGCGGGGCCGCGTTTAATCCGTTTTTCTGCAACCATTCCACCAGCGGATTCAACACATAAGCCAATACCGCCGCCACAATAAACGGCGTCAGGATGTTGCCCAGCGCGTACAGCAGCCAGACAAAAGCCGCAATCACGCAGCCCATAATGATCCACGGCTTCATGCCGCGCGTTTTTCTGATACACAAAACCTTTTCCATGTGTGTTTCAGCGGGAGCCGCCGCAATCGTTTTCAGACGACCCCTGACCGTCGGTATAACAGAATAAACGGGGTCGTCTGAAACCTCAGATTGTTTACAAAATCACCGAAAAATCCAAGCCCGCGCCTGCAAAATAAGGTAAAATACGCCCCATCGTTTTCCGTCCCAATCACGATAAGGAACCCATTCATGAGCACTCCACTCAGCTACCGCGACGCAGGCGTCGATATTGACGCAGGCGACCAACTGGTCGAAAACATCAAACCTTTTGCCAAACGCACCATGCGTCCCGAAGTGTTGGGTGATTTGGGCGGCTTCGGCGCATTGGTCGAAATCAGCAAAAATACAAAAATCCCGTCCTCGTCAGCGGCACCGACGGTGTGGGCACCAAGCTCAAACTCGCCTTCGATTGGGACAAACACGACACCGTCGGCATCGACCTCGTCGCCGCGAGCGTCAACGATATTTTTGGTTCAAGGCGCAGAACCTTTGTTCTTCCTCGACTATTTCGCCTGCGGCAAACTCGACGTCGCCCGCGCTACCGACGTGATTAAAGGCATCGCCCAAGGGCTGCGAAGAATCCGGCTGCGCCCTTATCGGCGGCGAAACCGCCGAAAATGCCCGGTATGTATCCCGAAAGGCGAATACGACTTGGCGGGCTTCGCCGTCGGCGTGGTTGAAAAAGAGCGCGTTATCAACGGCCGAAGCATCAAAGCAGGCGACATCGTGTTGGGTCTGGCTTCCAACGGCGCCCATTCCAACGGCTATTCCCTCGTCCGCAAAAATCATCGCCCGCGACAATCCCGATTTGGACGCCGAGTTCGACAACGGTAAAACCCTCGCGTGAAACCATCATCGCCCCGACCCGCCTGTATGTGAAACCCATCCTCGCCGCTTTGGAAAAATTCACCATTAAAGGTATGGCGCACATCACTGGCGGCGGCATCACTGAAAAACGTGCCGCGCATCCTGCGGGAAAACACCGTTGCCCAAATTGACGCCAAAGCGTGGGAGTGCCCAAGCTGTTCCAATGGCTGCAACAGGCGAGGCAACGTGGAAACGCAAGAAATGTACCGCACCTTCAACTGCGGCATCGGCATGGTGGTCGTGATTGCCGAAGAGGTGCCGACGCGGTGCAGGCGTTCTTAACCGAACAAGGCGAAACCGTTTACCGTTTGGGTAAAATCCGCGCACGCAACGGCGACGAGCATCAAACCCAAGTGGCTAAATCACAAGCCTGAAGCTAAATAAAAGGTCGTCTGAAAACTGAACTGCACCTTGGTGGTTGGATATCCCCAACCACCAAGGTGCAGTTTCTTTATAGTGGATTAACTTTAAACCATTACGGCGTTGCTCTCGTCTTAGCTCAAAGAGAACGATTCTCTAAGGTGCTGAAGCACCAAGTGAATCGAGTTCCGTACTATCTGTACTGTCTGCGGCTTCGTCGCCCTTGCCTTTGATTTTCAAAATTTAATCCACTATAAGACCTAATCCACGATTACTGCTTTTAAGGAATCGAAATAACATCTACAATGCATCTTGGACCATCAAAAATTTTTAAATTTCGTATCTAATGGTATTTTTCGTTTTTCTTATCAGGAACCAAGCGTTTGCATAACTGATATTTTTATTTGGTATATGCTCGTAAAATGTCTAAAACTATACTTCTAGGAAAATTTTTCTTGAAAACACCATCTTCAAATTTACTTACGGGATAAAAGAGACCAATGGGAGGAATCGTCTGACAACCTCCGTCTTCTCGTAACTTCCAAAAATTTGAACATTAGCAGTATTTTCAGCATTTATCATTGAATCCTCCCAGTGTTCTAGTTTCAAAAAGGTTGAGGTTATTTTATTAAGATTTTTAATTCATCCGTAGCTTAGCACCATTTTCATATGCTTTTTAGCCCAAAAATGTGGCTTTTTTCTTTATTTCCTTGTGCTAAAGATAAATCAGCTAAATTGGATTGGGCAATAGGATGTCCATTTTTGCCGCTATCTCTAGCCATTTAAATTCTAGATTTTGATTTAGAGATACAAACATATGGTATTGATATAATTTGAATGATGAATTTTTATCTCCATGAGAGGCTTTTTCTTCCAGAGTATGAATTTCTTCATCCGAAATCAATAAGTACTACCTGTTGATATGGGAGTCAGCTATTTTTCATTTCTTTTCGGATATTGTTTACATGATAGTATAGAAATTGATAACACCAATAAAATTAAGAAATTTTTAAATATTTCCATGGTCAGTACCTTTTCACATTGGTCTTTTTATTTGAGGAATGAAACCACTCATACGCATTTTATATTTAAGGTCTCCTTTAACTTGGATCTAAATTTGGAAAAGGGTCGTCCGAAAATTAATTTCAGACGACCTTACTGTGCGATTTGATCTTTATATGGTTTACTAAGTTTATGTGCTTTCTAGATTTTTCAATAATTGACCAGCTTCTTCCTTAGAGATTTCAGTAATATAATCGCTCTTGATAGCAAACTTAAGTAATTCTATTATCTTATGATAATCCCTCTTGTTTTTCCTATTAATTAAGAATTTTTGCATAATCAAGAGCCGCATCTCCATCATTTAATTCTAATATTGCTTTTATTCCACCAAAATTTAGCCTGCCTTATATTACCTAAACCGGCATAAAGTGATGCAATATTAGAACATACCCCACCACTTTTCCCTTCATATTGCCAACTTTTTCTATACCATTTAAGCGCCAAAAGTGGATCAATCCCTATATCCAAGATCATATAAAACTACTAAATTATTATAACACTAACATCTTTTTCCAAAGCTCCTTTCTTCAAAAATAAAAAGCTCTCTGATAATCTTCATTTTCAAGAAAAATAACTAGCTTGTAAAAATTATCAGTATGATAAGCGTGCATACACATAGAACCCATCCTTAACATTTTATTTTTAGGGGCAGCATTATAAGAGAAAACATTATGCGTTCGATGTCAGCGATGACCTCGTTGTCACTGTTCATCGCACCAATTGGTTTTTGGGCAGGCCGTTTCAGGCGTTCTCTTCTTTGAACAGCACCTTCCATTGGTGTTGGGCGATGAGTCAGCCGTTCTCGTTGTAGTCGAATCAGGTGATGCTTTGGCTGTTGGCTGGCGGCTTGGACGAGGTTGCCTTCAAGTCGTATCAGTAAACGGTTTCCTGGACTTTGTCGTCGCCGTCGCGGGCGAGGGTGTGGATTAAAGCGTCCCAATATATTGCGTTCGAATTCAGTAATCCCAGTGGGGTTTTGGGCTTCGAGGTCGTCTGAAAAAGCAGAAAACGCATCTGCGCGTACCGCGCACACTCTACGTCGGGATTGGGGACATACGGACCACTAATTACCCTATATTTATATTTTTCATTATTTATTAATATACTGCTTAACTGATTCAACTTTGTTGATTTTTCAAACCAAAAATATCGCTCTAATATCATCACAATCTACACTATCATATTTATCTAAAAACTAAAGAATCATAACCAAAAATATTTCTTCAATATCCTTGCAATTAAATTTATATCTTTGTAAAAAGATTATTTTTAGTTCCATTCCTGCAAATTGGCCATCAAAGTAAATTAATGAGTTAATTCCATTTTCTTCAAAAATAAAAAGAGTCATAAATATCTTCATTTTCTGAAAAATATTTGCATTTAACTCATCTAATATCTTCTTATAATCAGGATAAATTTTATCAAAATGCAGTTCATTAATTTTTAATTGTAGGGATCCAATTCCATTTTTGTTTTTCATCATCTTCTATTATCTTTCATGTGATATAATTCACCTGTTTCATTTATTTTCTTTGGGTGTTTTAAAAATTTTCTTAAATTTGCAGATAAAATTATATAAAATAAATATATTTATAAAAAGGCTAATTGATCCGTAAGTAAAGTGTATTATTCTTCGATAAAAGATATTATCAACAGTAGGATTCAGGTTTAGTCCAAAATAGATAATATCTTCTTCAATAATGGACCATGGAAGCGTTATGGTAATATTAATTAATTCTAAAATCCAAGGTTTATTATGAATAATATTATATATATAAATAAATATAATAAAAATATTTAAAGATTTTCATAAAATTACCAGTTTGTAGGTGTTTTTAATGGTTTTTATTAGTAGATAGTGGATTTTGTGCAAGTTCAGGTCCCAACTGCTTTATAGAAAATCAGGATGAAGAATTGGGATCATGTTGGATATTTTAGATGTATTCATAAGAGTGTCATCGCACCTACCATACAGTTATATTTTTCTAATTCTGAATATGAAATTGTTCCCTACATTTAGTATAGCAAATATCATGTTGTCACAATCTATATCAATACTTCCATTGGTTCGTTATAATATCCATTATTTTTCTCGAAGTTTACAGTATTTTTCTTCCATCTTTGTCCAGTCTGGTCCACATCAATTCCTATAATATCTAAACCAATCTAATGTATCTATCTATTTCGTGAGTATCCGGTACAAAGCATAAAAATTAATATCTCAAAAATAACCCAATCGGATACTGACCTAAGCGGGTCTGCATCAGGTTCGTAATACCTGAAGAAGCTGTAATATAGCCCTGATTCACGGTCGGCATACTGGTTTTGCAGGCGGAAGGGTTGATAAGTGATATCCGTTACCTTTGCTGCCTTGCTCAGGGAGGTAATTCAACCTAAAGGAATCAAGTTCGTAGTGGCTGACGAGTTTAGCTTGAATACGAGTAGATTTTAGCGATGCAGTTTATCTCGTTCGGTGTCGGTGATAACGGGTGATTTGATTGTTTTCGTTGTAGTTGAAGTAGGAGGCGGCATGGGGAAAGGTCGTCAGGCAATTTATTTCAGACGACCTTGGTGTTTATTGGGTCTCGACCCAATCTACAGCTACTATTAGGTTATAAAGAAGATTCTAAATATAAATAAGCACGCTATTGCATCTAAAAACAAGCAAATTATAACTAATAATAATAATTGAATAGTTTGGCTTTTTGATATCAATGATGCTAAAAGTATTTTTGATAAAAATAATACTTAAACTTAAAAAGTAATAGAATAGAGTCTCTAATATTCCTCGAGAAATATAATTGCTTATATTTCTATCATAATTATTTAGAATGAAGCTAATAAGTCCTTTCAGTTCCCTGGTTAAGAACAAAATAAATAATAGGTTTAAAAATGACGAGATAAGTAACTCTCAACATATTATTTTATAAGGAAACACAACGTTGTTTACACAACAGGTTGAGAAAAATAAGCCTGTAAGACCTCAAAGGTGCAAGTCTTCTGTGGCTCTACCTGTATTAAAAAATTCATAAAGCAGCACAACTCCTTTTTCCAATGTTCCGAATCCTAAAGGAAATTTATCATGCAAATTTCCATCAAGATGAGTACTCGATCTAACCTACAGCTTAAATCAATATTTTGCAACTTTCGAGATTAACTCAAGCGACAATATTTACGCTTACTTGGCGGTTGCCATCCCTGCGAATATTACCGTAATTGCTTAATAAGACATTTATAAACTCTCTCCAAACTCTCTTATTAATACCTTCTCCATAGCCTTAACTCTTCAATGTCTACAAACCAATCTCGATCCATCATATGGAATAATCTTATAGATTCTTTTTGAACTTTGAAAGTGCAAAACGCCCCAATTAATAGGTATATCCTGAACCGCAACCCAATTTAAATCAGTATCTGCCATAATAACTCCACCGTCACCATAATCATTCAGTACAGCTTATTATTCTTTGTATATTTTTTAGTGAATTGTCATGTTCAAGAATCCAGTTTTCCACCATAATATTAAAATCACAATCTAAAACATTAACTTGCTTATTAAAAGCCACCCTAAATCTAACAAAGTCAGAAAAATTCCCCAAGAAACTTTTAAATCCATTCCAAGCACAAAAATCAAAGAACAAAAAGTATCATAATTTGGTATTAAAAATTGTTGGGTAAAGAAAAATTCTGCCCAACAAAAATATCATTATGTTTTTCATAAATATTTCCTCTTGTGGGATAGAGTCGTCTGAAATATGAATTTGGATTTTTCAGAAGACCTTTCTGGGGTATTGGGTATTGGGTATTGACCAAACCTACGAGGAGCTATGTGAATTTTCAATACATATGTTACAAAATATGATATCAATTATTATCACAATAATAAACACTTATTGGTAGGACTAACTTTATATTTTGCTAAACTCTGCTAATAATTCACTATTGAAAATTTCAAAATTGCATTGATCTGAGTAGTAAAGCTTCAATAAAAATTCTAAAATCATCAGCATTATTTAATCTTAATAATTGATAATTTTTCTAAAAAATCTACGAATTCCTGTTCATATTCACTGTCCCAATATTCTTTTGAAAATTCATTTTTGTGGTTTAATTCCAGACATCCATAATCATTTATTTTTACCAATGTCATCTTTTTCTCCAGTATCAAAATAGCTAGTAACTTTAGAGAGTATCAAGTTTATTAACTATTTTACTAGGATTAAAATTATTACCAAAAATCGTAATTGTAAATCTTAAATTCATAAAATACTCCTTGCTATTTTTGTAAATTTAAATTTAATTCGCTGTCTTACCCCATTGTGGAAAACCATTGCTGATGGTCTGATCGACTTTTCCCATCGACACCTCTTCCGAGTATGGATGAAAATTATAAGGAGAGGTCATCTAAAAGTAATTTCAGACGACCTTGATGTGTTTGTTGGGGCTTGACATAATCCACACAGGCTAATCATCTTCTATATGGACTTGCTATAATAGTAACAATCCTGCTATTTTTCTCCCAAACTTGCAATCCTATTGTTTCAAATTCATAAACAAATTGTGGTATGCCATCATCTTCAAAATCTAATTCATCTATTTTACCCTATAAAAATTACTCTCAGTAATTATTTTAAACTGCTCAATAGTTAATCCAATTAAATTAGTACCTTTATAAAATAGTTCTTTATAGCAAAATATAGAATCAATTTTATTTTTCTCTCACAGTAATAAAAAACTACTATCTTGAGATTCATACTCACATACTCTCAAATTCATCCGTGGGCTGTATTTGAAAGAATTGTAGGATAGAAATATATTTATCAATATTTTCTCCAAACTTAAATAGACCTACAGATTTAAACGGAGATAGGTTTAATTTCATCGTTTTGATCCTTTGCTATGTTCTACACCTTTTTGCTTTTCGTTCCGCAGTTTTCTTAATATTACTTTATTTTTCTCTCAACTAAAGCTTATCTCTTCTAGGTATTCCAGATTTAATCTGCTCTTTGTAATTCCTTAATCCAGTTTTTCAGCTTCTTTAAGTGATCTACACCATTTCCATGTTTCTCATTTTTAGAACTATCAGAATTTCTAGAACCTTTTTCTGTTTCCTATTATCTTGCTACGCTTTTATATTTTTACACTTTATAAATACTTTGGAGTACAGCTGTGAGCCTTGGGACACGCAGCCTACATATGAGGCTACAGGTTTACTAGGGTTTAATTCACTTAAGGTTTTGTTATTCATACCAAATACCATTTCCATCACTTCCATAGTCAGGATTGAGAAGCAAGAAATTAACAATATCCGATATTAGTAATGGAGAGGATAAGTCATCATATATTATATGTGTTGCTTTTCCATTGGAATAATCACAAATAACTCCTCCCTTTTTACGATGTTAGTCATTACATCCTTTAATATTTCAATAATCTCGCAATTTGATAATTCAGGAAAAATCATCTTGTATTCAGCCTTGGTTCTCCATAGCCAAACTTCATCATCTAATATTTCGTTACTCCTTTTTATCAATATAATCGTTTAAATCGCGGTATCCTTTAGCTTTTAACTTTTTATCAATATATATATGTTCTCTAGTATTATGCATAATAAAAAATCTCTAATGTTATATCATTTTTGATGGATTTTAAAATCTCGTGAAGTCTTTTGACATTGAAATCGAGTGTTTCACCATGTCTTGACGAGTGCCTAATGCCAAATTTATCTCCATCTGATAATCCTGCCCAGTTTGTCGTACTCGAACCAGGGTCGTCCCCGTCCGCTGGTCAGTGTACTATGGGTCAGGTTGCTGTTGAAGTCGTAGTGGTAGCGGACGGTTTCGGTAACGGGCAAGTACAGCATGTCGTACTGCGCATCGCGCCAGTCGATTTCGGGTAGGCCGTTTCGTGCGTTCTCTTCTTTGGACGGTACTTTCCATTGGTGCTGGGCGATGAGTTGGCCGTTTTTCGTTGTAGTCGAAGCGAGGTAAGGGTAAGCGTAGGAAAGGTCGTCTGAAGGTTATTTCAGACGACCTTGATATTTTATTAGATCTCAACTCAACCTACGCTTGCTGTCCATTGAGTTTGAACTCACTATCTATGTTTGTTAAGATGGATTTATTGTCCTTGGCCAAGAATTTCTTCTCCAATTATTGAATCTAACTCTATCCACGCATCTTCAAGTTGATTAACAATAGAAGATTCATTTTTATTTGTATCATCTTTTTAAATTTAGATACCAGATATGTGTTAATTTTTGGTATTTCATATAAATTTGACTAGTCTTTTTCAATGAGATTATGATTATAAGTATAATGCTTAATTTCATTCAAAATTTTTTAATAATTCTTGATAGTCCTTTACGTTGAATTCAAGGTTCATTCTGACCTTATCAATAAAACTATTATTTTCAAGTTTTTCTAATAATTCTTTCATGGTAAATACCTTCTAAGTTATACAAAGCCAAGTATTGCTTCTGCTGGAATTGCGCCTTTGATGAGAACTTCTTGATCACGAACTGCAAAATTTCTTAGTTGCGCCATCAGTTTGGCGGCAAGGGAGGCGTCGTCGCCGAATTCCGCGCTGCTCGACCAGCCCGTTGCGGCGTTGTAACGGTAGCCGGTCAGCTTATGGTCGAAACCGCTTTTCGGCAATCAGACGGTCGAGGACGTCGTAGGCAAAGCGGTAGCGCGCACCGTTTTTCATTGGTGAGGCCGCCCAAGCGGCGGGCTTTGTCGTAATGGTAGCCAGGTATGGTCCAGCGCATGTAGTGCGTCGGGTCGGCAGGCCGTCCTGGCCGTATTTGTAGGCGATTTTGGCTTAGATTGTTACGAAATAAATATTTCAGACGACCTCGAAAAAGGATTGAGGTCGCCTGAAAGGCAGAAACTGCGTGCGTACCAGATACAAGTTGCCTACGCGAGGCTACGGCTTGCTACGAATATTACCATGATGGCTAATAAAACGTTTATAAATTCCTCTCCAAACTCTCTTTATTAATAATTTATCCATAGCCTTAAATCTTTCAATGTCTACAAAACCAATCTCGATCCATCATATGGAATAACCTTATAGATTCTTTTTGAACTTTGAAATGCAAAAACACCCCAATTAACAGGTATATCCTGAACTGCAACCCATTCAAATCAGTATCTGCCATAATAACTCCACCGTTACCATAATCATTCGTACTGCCTGTTATTTTTTTCGTATATTTTTATTAAATTATCACGTTTAAGAATCCAGCTCTCTACAACATTATTAAAAATCACAATCAAAAATATTAACTTGCTTATTAAAGCCACCTAAATCTAACAAGTCAGAAAATTCCTCAAGAAACTCTAAATCCATCTCCAAGCCCAAAAATCAAAGAACAAAAAGTATCATAATTTGGTATTAAAAATTGTTAGGTAAACACAAATTCCGTCCAATAAAAATATCATTTATTTTTCATAAATTTTTCCTCTTGTGGGATAGGGTTTTTCAAAAGATAAATTTAGATTTTTCATACGACATTAATGTTTTTGGTTGGATTATGTAATCTATTAATTTAAAGGAGTTAGTAAATCGGATAAATCATACTTCCAATCAAGTAGGTTATATTCCCAATTTGATAATAGGCTAGACGTAAGCTTATTATGTTCTGTAATCTTTTGAGAAATAAAAATCCAGTATCTAGTTCTTTCCAATAACATATAGTTGCCATTTATTTAATTTTTCCTCATTAATTATATCTTTATGTATATTTGTGATGTAAAATTTTCTAGAACTTTATTTGAATAACAGTAAAAATTTTAAAAATCTCATCGTTAAAATCATTACCTTTAAATTCATATTCTATCAGATAAAAAATTTTCCCAGTTTACATGAAATAAATCTTCCCAAATATTTGCTCCTTTTAGGAGTAAGAAAACACCACCCTTCTTCAATTAATATCAATCCGTTTTTATCATTGCATGAAGTTCATTTTCAACATCTTTTTGTTGTAATTTTTAAGTGAATCGGTGTGTTAAAAAAATTCTTTCCAATCTTTTCTTATAAAATCAGAGTATTTGGTTTGCATTAGCCATAGTGAATCCAATATAAAATACCTGGTAATTTTTGATATATAAAGTGATTTCATGGAATCATCCTAAATAAAGTTTTTACTTTTGGAATGCCAATGCTATCATCGCAACAATTACATGAGGTAATCGATCCTGCTCGGCCATTTCCTTTTATAAACCTCAGGTTAATGTGCATGCCATTCTCTATACATGGTCCTTCGGTGGAAGATCGCTTACTTTGAGTTTTTACATTTTGTATATTAAATTGCTTATAAATCTGATTTACAGAGCTGAATTTATAAGCTTTTAGGTAAGTTTTTGCATAATGGGAGATTAGGAAATTTTGTACGACAATTTTTCAGGTGGAGGATCACTACACTTCCCACAAGTATTGCTTTCCGATAATGCAACGACACCTGTTGCGGCAGCTGCAGATATAGCACCCCATATGCAATCCATTTAGGCCATGCTGCATCACTGGGGTTTGGAGTCATTATATCAGTTGTAATCACAGACAATACCCTTGGCTACGCTACTCAGCGTTCAATCCCCAAGGGTCTATCATATTTTGTATATTTGTCGAAAAATTGATAAAGTTCTCTCCACCTTTTTGATCCAATCGGATCCTGATTCACAAAACCGCTCCGCATCAGGCTCGTAATACCTGAAGAAGTTGTAATGCAGCCCCGTTTCACGGTCGGCATACCTGGTTTTGCAGGCGGAACGGCTGGTATGCGCTATCCGTTACCTTGGTTTCCTCTTCAGACGACCCCAGCCGGTATAGTTGCCGAACCATAAGAGGTTGCCGTCTCCCATCGGTCATCTCCCTAGGAATGCCGATTTGGTCGCAGTGGAAGCAGTGGGTTTGCTTGTCGGTTTTCGCCGTCTTCGGTTGTCCAATCGCGGACTTGCGCTACGGGTTCGTAAGAATCTTGATCGGTATAGACATAAGTATACCTGTCGTCCGAGTGAATTTCTTGCAAGAGGTGGCTGCCGTCCCAAACGAAGCGGGTTTCCTCTTCGAGGCTACCTGAAACTTCTCCGTCTTTCAGACGACCTTTGCCTATCCTTCTGCCCAAGGCGTCGTAGGTGTAGGACCAAGTCTCTTTTCGTGCCGTCTTTTTGAAGATTTCGGCTTTAACCAGTTGGTCGTGCAGGTCGTAGAAATAGTTTTGCACTCGCCGTCGGCCAGCTCCGCGGTGGATCAGGTTGCCGAGCTCGTCGTAGTAATAGGTCGTGCCGTTGCAGGTTTTCATGGCGGTTGTCGGGGATGACCGAACGGTCGTCCGAAAGCGGCGCGGCGGTTTTGCCCTCTCCCGACCCTCCCGCGGAGAGAGGGGTGAGCGGTTTAACCTTTTCCGTCGGGATGTCGAGGATATTGTGCGCGGGATCGAAGGCGAAACCGTTCGTTACCCGCTTGGGTAATCCTGCCCAGTTTGTCGTACTCGAACTTGGGTCGTTCCCGTCCGCTGGTCGGTGCTGTGGGTCAGGTTGCCGGTGCGGTCGTAGCCGTAGCTGCGTTTGACGGCGGTTTTGGCATAACCCGCCGCTACTTTGGTTTTGCCTTTGCCGCCTTCGGTCGGGTCGTTGAGGGTGGCGATTTGCCTTTCAGACGACCTAGGGGTCGAGTTCGTAACGGCTGGCGAGTTTACCCCTGTGCGTGGGATTTCGCGGTGCAGTTTGTCGCGTTCGATATCGGTGATGACTTCGTCGTCGAGGCTGATTTGGTGCGGGTGGCCGCTGCCGTAATACAGGTAGTTGATCCTGTCTGCCGTCGGGCAGGACGGTGGCGGTGCGGTTGCCGTTGAAGTCGTAGTGGTAGCGGACGGTTTCGGTAACGGGCAGGTACAGCATGTCGTACCGCGCATCGCGCCAGTCGGTTTCGGGCAAACCGTTTCGCGTTTTTCTTCGACGGCACCTTTCCATTGGTGCTGGGCGATGAGTTGGCCGTTTTCGTTTAGTAGTCGAAGCAGGTAATGCTGTGGCGGTTGGCGGCGCGGACGAGGTTGCCGTCCAAGTCGTATTGGTAAACGGTTTCCTGAACCTTGTCGTTATCGCGGGCGAGGGTGTGGATCAGCCGTCCCAATATATCGCGTTTGAACTCGGTAATCCGCAGCGGGGGTTTGGCTGTCGAGATCGTCTGAAAGCGGGGCGGCGTCTTTTTGGGGGATGAGGCTGTCCGCCCAGTTGCGCCATCAGTTTGGCGGCGAGGGAGGCGTCGTCGCCGAATTCGCGCTGCTCGACCAGTTCGTTGCGGGCGTTGTAGCGGTAGCCGGTCAGCTTATGGTCGAAACCGCTTTCGGCAATCAGGCGGTCGAGGACGTCGTAGGCAAAAACGGTAGCGCGCACCGTTTTCATTGGTGAGCCGACTAAGCGGCGGGCTTTGTCGTAATGGTAGCCGAAGGGTATGGCCCAGCGCATTGGTGCGTCGGGTCGGCAGACCGTCTTGGCCGTATTCGTAGGGAAGTGGTATGGCCTTCGCCGTCGGTATGGGTTTTCAGACGACCTGCGGCATCGTGCTGAAGGTTTCTTTGCTGCCGTCGGGATAGAGGGCGAGGGTAAGGTTTTGGTCGGCGTCGTAATGGTATTTCGGTGTGCTGTCCCAGCGCGTCGGTAATCCGCGCCGGTTGCCCTTCGGGGGTGTAGGCCAGTTTGGTTTCATAACCGAGCAGTCGGTAATGAGGTCCGGGCGGTGGTTTTCATTATAGTGATAGGCGGTGCTGCTGCCGTTCGGATCGGTTACCGACAGCAACAGGCCGTTGTCGGCGTATTCGAAACGGGTGGTATGTTTCAGTGGGTCGGTATGGGTCAGCAGGTTGCCCGCTTCGTCGTAGGTATAGCCGTCATAACGGCCTTCCGCATCGCTTTTACGGATCAGTCGGTAGCAGTCGTCATAGTCGAAATGCAGGATGGCGCCGTCGGGGCGGACGATGGTTTCAACCTGCCCTCGTTGCTGTACTGATAACGGGTAACGCGCCCCATCCGCATCGGTGTGGCTGAGCAGACGGCCCAAACCGTCGCGTTCCATCAAATTGGTGCTGCCGTCGGCAAACGCCCGTTTGGTCAACTCGTTGTTGTAATCGTAATGATATTGCTCGGTACGGCCCAACACGTCGGTTACCTCGGTATAACCGTCGTGATAGGGTAAAGCGCCATTCCTCGCCCAAAGAAGTCCAGTTGCGCAACACCTTGCCGGGTCGGGGTGTAATGGTCGTATTCGTATTCCGATATCAATCCTGCCGCATCCGTGTGCGACACCATCAGATTGTTTTATAGCCGAAGCTGCGTTTGACGTTGCCGTCGCGGCCGATGACGCGCAACGGGTCGCCGCTATTATTGTATTCGTAGCGGACCAGCGGACTGCCGACCCGAACCGTTCTCGTCGAGACCGGCAAACCCTCCAACAGCGACACTGACAGCAGCCGCACTTTTAGGCGACTGCCCGTCCGCGACATTGCCGAAGTTCAGCGAGAACACCCGACCGTTGCCGTCGATGACGTATTGCGGCAGAACCGGTCAGCGGATGATAGACGAAACGCTGATGGTTGCCGTTGGCGTCTTCCACTGCCACCAGCGGGAAGAGGTGGCGTCTTCGTCCGAACCGATCCTCCGCCACCACCAAAGGCGCAAAACGCAGCGCTATCGAACCGTCCAGCGAAGCAATGACATAATGACCGTCCAGTTTTTGCTGAACCAAATTTGTTCGCTTTTTAGGGGCATATAAAAGGGAGGTCGTCTGAAAATTTTTCGAGACGACCTTAACTAAACTGATTGGGGGCTTAACCGACTCCATTTTTCTTGCTTTTACATTGCAGAGTTGTTAACTTTATGCTCTATAGTTAGTTTTTCAAATATTTTCATTTTTCTTTATTTTACTTGAGAGAAAGTAAAAATTATGTAGAGACATTTTAGAAAAAGATGTTAATTATACTTTCAAAAATCTACTTTTGAAAAAGTTATAGCTAAATTTTTCAATTTTAGATTATATATATGGGTAATATCTTCTAAGTTTTTGCGATTTAAAATTTGTAATGTATGTAGTTTATCTGATTTAAATCTAGGTATTGAAGTTAATCCTTTTAACGGGAATTAATATCTAATCTCTCTAGAATTTAGACAGTTAGAAATAAATGAGAAATCAGATAATTTCCTACAATTAATTAATGTCAAATAACTGATATTTGGAAATTTAGAAGCTAATGTTTGTTCGTCAATAAGTCTCATTTAATACTTCTAAGTTTTTATAATACTACTTTTCATTTAAATGAGATAAAGATATTTTTTTCTTAAGGATAAACTCTCAATAGGATTATTATTTATAATATCATAATATTTATCTGAAAAATCAAATCATTTATATGTAGTTAGATAGTCTAACAAATTTTTCTAATGGAGAAAAATCAATATTTTTATTTAGGTTTCCGCTTACTGAAAAAAGTTCTAAGGTCATCGACATATTCTAATGCATCAACGTTAAGAAGAGGTGTTGTTTGGATGAACTAAAAATATGAAGATGATTAATACTACTATAGGAATTCGAGGATATCTAGTCCATTTATGGAATTATTAATAAGATTGCTATCTTCCAAAATTATTACTAATTTAAATCCATTTATATTTTTAATAATTTTGACTAATTCAGTTAAAACATGCACCCCGCGCTATATATGAGAGACTTTTATCTTCTAATAGAAGAATTATATCATCAGATAAGTTATTTGTATTGATCGTTAATCTTGCATAATTTATTCTCGGACATTTACATTTTACCTCTTGGCTCATAGTGATCGGTTATTTTTCTGACGAATATCAGATTTATAATCCTCACCAACGTTTCTTTTCACCATTCTCTAAACCAGCTGCTCTTCTTCCTTTTTGCTTTCTTTGGCTGGATTAACAGGTCTATTTTTATTGGTGATTTTTCCTGTAATTAATCCTTCTTTTTCCCATTTCAATAGTACCTCATATACGATTTGCTCGACACCTGAGGCTACATCAGTATCCTTCATGAGTGTCCCATCAGGTTTTTAGCTCCTTCTTTAGCGGTAATGCCTGTATAGATATCAGTTGCACACCCTGTTTTTCCATATCTTTTTGTGCATTGTGTTTAGCTTTACCTACGTAAACTTCTCCATTCCTCAAAATAAACAGTTGACCAACTAATAGGGTCAATCCACATTTTGGGGAGTTAGAAGCAAATTGACAAGGTTAAAAGCCACCCCACTAACCCAATCGGATCCTGACTCACAAACCGACCTAGCATCAGGCTCATAGTACCTGAAGAAGTTGTAATGCAGCCCCGTTTCACGGTCGGCATATTGGTTTTTGCAGGCGGAAGGGTTGGTATGCGCTATCCGTTACCTTGGTTTCCTCTTTCAGACGACCCCAGCAGTGTAGTTGCCGAACCATAAGAGGTTGCCGTCCTTATCGGTCATCTCACGCGGGATACCGATTTGGTCGCAGTGGAAGTAGCAGGTTTGTTGGCGGCTTTCGCCATCTTCAGTTGTCCAGTCGTGGACTTGTGCCAAGGGTTCGTAGAATTCGGGTCGGTGTAGATATGGGTATACCTGCTGTCCGAGTGGATTTCTTGCAGAGGTGGCTGCCGTCCCAAACAGAACGGGTTTTGGTTTTCGAGGTCGTTCCCGCTTAAATCATGCGGGAATGACGTTTCTGAAAACTTCTTCGTTTTTCAGACGACGCTTTGCCTATCCTCTGCCCAAGGCGTCGTAGGTGTAGCCTCAGTCTCATTTTCGTGCCGTCTTTTGAAGATTTCGGCTTTAACCAGATGAAGTCGTGCGAGATCGTAGAAATAGTTCTGCACTTCGCCGTCGGCCAGTTCGCGGTGGATCAGGTTGCCGAGCTCGTCGTGAGTAATAGGTCGTGCCGTTGTAGGTTTTTCAGGCGGTTGTCGGTGATGGCATTGGGTTTGCTGAAAGCAGCGCAGCCGTTTTGCCCTCTCGCACCTCTCCCGCGGAGAGGGTGAGGTATGGTTTAACCTTTTCCGTCGGGATGTCGAGGATATTGTGCGCAGGATCGAAGGCGAACCGTTCGTTACCCGCTTGGGTAATCCTGCCCAGTTGTCGTACTCGAACTTGGTCGTACCCGTCCGCTGGTCGGTGCTTTGTGGGTCAGGTTGCCGGTGCGGTCGTAGCCGTAGCTGCGTTTGACGGCGGTTTTGGCCGCCAGCCGCCGCTACTTTGGTTTTGCCTTTGCCGCCTTCCGTCAGGTCGTTGAGGGTGGCGATGTGCCTTTCAGACGACCTAGGGGATCGAGGTTCATGTAACGGCTGGCGAGCTTACACCTGTGTGCGGAAAGATTTCGCGGTGCAGCTTGCTCGCGTTCGATATCGGTGATGACTTCGTCGTCGCAGGCTGATTTGGTGCAGATGGCCGCTGCCGTAATACAGATAGTTGATCTGTCTGCCGTCGGGCAGGACGGTGGCGGTGCGGTTGCCGTTGAAGTCGTAGTGGTAGCGGACGGTTTCGGTAACGGGCGGGTACAGCATATCGTACCGCAGCATCGCGCCAGTCGGTTTCGGGCAGGCCGTTTCGGGCGTTTTCTTCCTGCTCGGTACCTTCCATTGGTGCTGGGCGATGAGTTGGCCGTTTTTCGTTGTGGTCGAAGCAGGTGAGGGTGATACATAGAGAAAGGTCGTCTGAAAACATGTTTCAGACGACCTTGATATTTATATGGATTAACTTTAAACCAGTACGGCGTTGCCTCGCCTTGTCGATTACTATCTGTACTGTCTGCGGCTTCGTCGCCTTGTCCTGATTAGAAATTTAATCCACTATATTAGATCTCAACTCAACCTACGGCTTATTTTTAGATTTTTATTAAATAGTCGAGTTTTAACAAATTGATGTAAAAGCCTTCGAGATGTTTTAGGCCAAGGTGCTCTGTTAAAACATTCCTTTAAGATTTTGGTGTCATTGGTCAAGTTATAAAATACTTCGAGATAAATCTTTTCTAGTAGATATATATCTCCTACAAAATCTGTTGCGTATATATTAAATTCATTAGGTGAAATCTTCACTGTATATATCCCAAAATAAATAATAACCCTGACTCACTTTTTAGCAAATGGTTCCATTCGTTTCATTAAATCTAATGATTCATCTGGATAATAGTCAATATATTCGTTAATATTGATTAATATATGTTGATTTTATATCTTCACGACATTTTGCCACGAATCATGAAACTTAGGATTTAGAGGGATGTAAATTAAGTAATTATCCAATACCCTTCAGCCAATAATGTGTGCCGCGAAAAGATTGATAAGAATAAGGAAATGATTTTGCCATTTGCAAATTTGAATTACTTTCAAGTATATCAATATACTTGAGAAGTATTTAATATTTTCAAGTCATAATCCATGTTGTATTTTCCTATTTCAAAAATTTTTGTTAGTTAAGTTAATTTGAATATTTTAACACTGGCATTTAGTATTTTGGCGTAATCCATTTACTACTTCATCATTAACTATAACACCATTTTTATTGTCCCAAAGCAAGCATTTTTATCTTGGATGGAATTAAATTGTCGCCTTCATAAAGAGCTAATACCATTACAAAAACTGTATTTCCTTTATTAGCACTATTTGTAATAGTTCGTTCGTGTCTAGTCATACTCAGGGTGGTTTTGTACCATCAGTGAGGGTGACCACATTTCTCTTGTCTGAACCACTACCTCCATGATTTTTGGCTAGTAAATGACCACGTTGTTGGTGATGAGGGACATTGACCTCCTTTCCAACCAGGTGGATCTACACTGGCATCGAACCTTTTTCAATATCTGCTTTTGTGACTATGCGAAAAGCTCCTGTGAGTCTACCTAAGTGATCAAGAGGTAAATAGAGCTAGTTGGTCCCAACACATCACTAAATGTTTGTACGTTTATAGCGAGAAAATATGAGATTCGCTCCACCTCTCAACCCAATCGGATCCTGATTCACAAACCGACCCGCATCAGGCTCATAATGCCTGAAGAAGTTGTAATGCAGCCCCGTTTCACGGTCGGCATACTGGTTTTGCAGGCGGAACGGCTGGTATGCGCTATCCATACTCTGGTTTCCTCTTTCAGACGACCCCAGCGGTGTAGTTGCCGAACCATAAGAGGTTGCCGTCCTTATCGGTCATCTCTCTTGGGATGCCGATTTGGTCGCAGTGGAAGTAGCGGGTTTTGTTGTCGGCTTTTTCCGCCGTCTTCGTTGGTCCAGTCTCGGACTTGCGCCAATGGTTCGTAGGAATCTTGATCGGTATAGATATAGGTATACCTGCCGTCCGATGGATTTCTTGCAGCAGATGGCTGCCGTCCCAAACGAAAGCGGGTTTGGTTTTCGAGGTCGTTCCCCTAAATCTGCAGGAATGACGTTTCTGAAAACTTCTTCGTTTTCAGACGACCTTTACCTATCCTTCTGCCCAGTGCGTCGTAGGTGTAAGCCCAAGTTTCTTTCGTGCCGTCTTTCTTGAAGATTTCGGCTTTAACCAGTTGGTCGTGCAAATCGTAGAAAATAGTTCTGCACTTCGCCGTCAGCCAGTTCGCGGTGGATCAGGGTTGCCGAGATTGTCGTAATAGGGTCGTGCCGTTGTAGGTTTTTCAGGCGGTTGTCGGTGACGGCATTGAGGTCAGATCTGAAAGGATATTGTGCGCAGGGTCGAAGGCGAACCGTTCGCTGCCTGCTTTGGTGATTCGACCGAGTTTGTCGTACTCGAACTTGGTCGTGCCCGTCCGCTGGTCGGTGCTGTGGGTCAGGTTGCCGGTGCGGTCGTAGCCGTAGCTGCGTTTGACGGCGGTTTGGCTATAACCCGACGCTACTTTGGCTTTTGCCTTTGCCGCCTTCCGTCAGGTCGTTGAGGTGGCGATTTGCCGTTCAGACGACCTAGGGATCGAGTTCGTAACGGCTGGCGAGTTTACCCTGTGTGCGGAAGATTTCGCGGTGCAGCTTGTCGGGTTCGATGTCGGTGATGACTTCGTCGTCGAGGCTGATTTGGTGCAGGTGGCCGCTGCCGTAATACAGGTAATTGATCTGTCTGCCGTCGGGCAGGACGGTGGCGGTGCCGGTTGCCGTTGAAATCGTAGTGGTAGCGGACGGTTTCGGTGACGAGCAGGTACAGCATGTCGTACTGCGCATCGCGCCAGTCGGTTTCGGGCGAGGCCGTTTCGGGCGTTCTCTTCTTTAGACGGCACCTTCCATTGGTGCTGGGCGATGAGGTTGGCCGTTTTCGTTGTAGTCGAAGCAGGTGATGCTGTGGCGGTTGGCGGCGCGGACGAGGTTGCCGTCCAGTCGTATTGGTAAAGCGGTTTCCTGAACCTTGTCGTTATCGCGGGCGAGGGTGTGGATTAGCGTCCCAATATATCGCGTTTGAACTCGGTCATCCGCAGCGGGGTTTGGTTGTCGAGGTCGTCTGAAAGCGGGGCGGCGTCTTTTTGGGGACGGGCTGTCCGCCCAGCTGCGCCATCAGTTTGGCGGCGAGGAGGCGTCGTCGCCGAATTCGCGCTGCTCGACCAGCTCGTTGCCGCGTTGTAGCGGTAGCTGGTCAGCTTATGGTCGAAACCGCTTTCGGCAATCAGGCGGTCGAGGACATCGTAGGCAAAACGGTAGCGCGCACCGTTTTTCATTGGTGAGGCCGACCAGGCGGCGGGCTTTGTCGTAATGGTAACCGAAGGTATGCCCCAGCGCATTGGTGCGTTGGGTCGGCAGACCGTCCTGGCCGTATTCGTAGGAAGTGGTATGGCCTTCGCCGTCGGTATGGGTTTTCAGACGACCTGCGGCATCGTAGCCGAAAGGTTTCTTTGCTGCCGTCGGGATAGAGGGCGAGGGTAAGGTTTTGGTCGGCGTCGTAATGGTATTCGGTGTGCTGTCCCAGCGCATCGGTAATGCGCGCCAGCTGTCCTTCGGGGGTGTAGGCCAGACGGGTTTCGTAACCGGAGCAGTCGGTAATGAGGTCGGGTTGGCGGTTTTCATTATAGTGATAGGCGGTACTGCTGCCGTTCGGATCGGTTACCGACAGCAACAGGCCGTTGTCGGCGTATTCGAAACGGGTGGTATGTTTCAGCGGGTCGGTATGGGTCAGCAGGTTGCCCGCTTCGTCGTAGGTATAGCCGTGGTAACGGCCTTCCGCATCGCTTTTTACGGATCAGGCGGTAGCAGTCGTCATAGTCGAAATGCAGGGATGGCGCCGTCGGGGCGGACGATGGCCTCCACCTGCCCCTCGTTGCTGTACTGATAGCGGGTAACGCGCCCCATCGCATCGGTGTGGCTGAGCAGACGGCCCAAACCGTCGCGTTCCATCAGATGGGTGCTGCCGTCGGCAAACACCCGTTTGGTCAACTCGTTGTTGTAATCGTAATGATATTGCTCGGTACGGCCCAATACGTCGGTTACCTCGGTATAACCGTCGTGATGGGTAAAGCGCCATTCCTCGCCCAAAGGAGGTCCAGTTGCGCAAACACCTTGCCGGTCGGGGGTGTAATGGTCGTATTCGTATTCCGATACCAATCCCTGCCGCATCCGTGTGCGACACCATCAGATTGTTTTTATAGCCGAAGCTGCGTTTGACGTTGCCGTCGCGGCCGATGACGCGGACCAGAGTCGCCACTGCTGTTGTATTCGTAGCGGACCAGCGGGACTGCCGACACGGACCGCTTCGCCGAAAGGCGGGCAAACCCTCCAACAGCGATACCGACAGCAGCCGCATTTTTGGGCGACTGTTCGTCCGCCACATTGCCGAAGTTCAGCGAGAACACCCGCCGTTGCCGTCGATGACGTATTGCGGCAGACCGGTCAGCGGATGATAGACGAAACGCTGATGGTTGCCGTTGGCGTCTTCCACCGCCACCAGCGGGAAGAGGGTGGGAATCTTCGTCCGAACCGTCTTCCGCCACCACCAAAAGGCGCAAAACGCAGCGCTATCGAACCGTCCAGCGAAGCAATGACATAATGCCCGTCCGGATTTCTTACTGAACCAGATCTGTTCGCTCTCGAACAATATCGGTTCCTCATCGTCTTCATCGACTTCCGGTAGCGGGAACAGACGGCCCTGATCGTCGATATAGGCCAATCCCGCCGCATCGCGGATGATGCGTTGGCAGCCCGGCACGCTCCAGCCCTCGCCGAGCCAGCCGGTACCGTCTTGGTCGGAATAATAGCTGCGGCTCCAAACCAGCGGCAGGATGCCTTCAAAAGGCAAAGTCGGTTTCTTTCTCCAAAAACTTCAGCCCGTGTATCGGATTGACCGGGCGGCCGGCACTGCGGCGGCTTTACAGGAAATACAGGGTTTGGGCGGCAGTTTCTTCTTGAACTTGTTGTTCATGTGGAACATGTCGCCGGCGCGTATGATGTAGCGCTTGCGGATTTTAACCGAAGAAGAGTGCATCATCGGCCAGGCGGGTTTGGTGGCGGTGCGGGAAAGCACACCCTTGCGGCCCGGCAGGGCGGGTTCGTCACCGGTGGTGCGGTTGGTTTTACTGGCCTTGAAGACGAAGGCGGGCTTGCGGTTGAGGCGGACGTCTTTGGCGACGGTCTTGGCGCCGCCCAGGTCGGCGAAGAGGGGGAAGGGGATGGGTGTGACAGGAGGAGCAGGGAGGGGCGCCCAGCAGAAATCGGGGAGGTACAGATTACATAGAAGTCGCTGTCTTTACGGGCGATTTTATTGAATGCCATGGCGGCTTGCTCCTGTTGGGGATGGGGGTCGTCTGAAAGGGGGATGAATGAGGGAGTTTCAGACGACCTATGTGTGGTTTATACGTGTGCTGCCAAAGATGGCGGGATTGGGATAAATTCATCCTGCGAATCCCGACAGGGCTTGAGCGGCCCGCGATTTGATCTGCCCGTTCGTGTCGGGCGATGAATCTGAGCTGGCATGCCGCAATTTCCAGTTCTTCGGGAAAAGATGTGCGGTAGCTGCAATCAATGCGGCGTTGTTCTACATCGACGAGGATGGTGTCAATACCATATCTTTGCACAATGACGAGTTGGTTGCCGTATGGGCGTGGACGAACACGGTTTCTACCGGCAAATCAACGGTAAAAGTGTTGGTTGGGTGCTTGGAAGGAATGCACCATGCCGGTAAAGGTCAGTTCGTAAATATGGTTGGGTTTCAGATGGGGAAGCTGCAGCGAGGGATGGGCGCCGTTCCAATAAGCCATAGAAAAATCTTCAGGGCAGTAGCGGGGCACGGTTGGCTATCCATTGCGCATCAGCAGTGCCGGTATGCTTGGCTCGCAGTGCGAAATAACGGGGCATAAAGCCCGAAGCCTTCGGGCGCGGCCTTATCGGACGGATCTCGCACGGGGTGTGCGGGGTCGTAGATTTGATGCGCTTTCAGTGTCCGCTTGAACCCGTGAGTTCGGTCTTCGGATAGTAGCCGATACCGATGGCGTTTTGTTGATAGCCTGTGTGGTCGTCTTCGACTGCGCTGCCGCCAAAGGCAAACTCATAGCGGATAGAGCAGCGAAAGGATGGGGTCAGGTTCGCTCAAAGACCATCCTGCCGCCTCCCGCACCCAGTAACGTTCCCGGTAGCGCCAGGCTTTTTGGTAATCGCCGATGCCCCACGGATGCAGTAAATTGCCGAGAGGGACATCGTCGGGTGCATAGGCGGTGGCATTGACGACCAAGTCGGTTTTGGGTTTTGTAGAGGCTGAAGTCGCTTTCAAACTGAGTCGAGGTTTGCGAGGATCGCCGTAATAGGTATCGGCAAACGTGAGCGGCGTTTGCTTACGGGCAAACGCAGGCTCCGTTTTTCCTGTTTCGGGTCAATTTCAAACTCGTAGCTGACTTTGGCGACGACTACATCATAAGCCCGATCTGTTTGGTCGATGTTTTTAAACTGCTGCGTATGAAAGCAGGTAAAGTTCTGCAACTCAAACATGGCATATCTTCTCTAGTTGATATCGACTTTTTGCCGTCGATGTCCACTACTTTGGTGCCGACGATCTTGATCGTTTTGCTGACGATGCTGATTTTGTTTTTATCAATCAAAAATCATGGAACTACCGACTTGTATGGTAATTTTCTTGCCTGCGGACGGGGTAATGTTTCGACCTGCGTTGAGGCCGATGTTCATGCCGGCGTTGAGACCCATCACCAAGCCGACGCTATGCATTTCTGCACCGACGACATTGGTCATCCAGCCTGCACCGACGTTCAGCATATAACCGGCACCGATGTTGGTCATCTGTCCGATGCCGACATTGTTCATACCGTTCAGGCTGACGGTTTCCTGTTTGTTGCCGCCGATACTGCTGACTTCGTTGGCAACAACGGTCTTGTTGCGGTTTGCACCGACGGTCAGCGCTTGGTTTTTGCCGACAGCAACGTTCTGATCTTGTCCGACAGTCAACGCTTGGCTCTGACCTATGCCTACTTTTTCGTTCAAGCCAACAGAACGGCTGCGGTTTTTACCCACGTTGACGCTTTGGTCTTTACCTACGCTGGTGCTTTGGTTGTCACCCACACTAATGCTTTGGTTTTGGGTAATGCTGGAGGTCTCGTTTTGACCCACCGATTTTGTGCGGTTTTGGGTAATCGAAGCCGTTTCGTTTTTGGACGGTTTTCGCCCGATCGCCCTACTACCGTAACCGTTTCGTTGTTACCGATCGTGGTGGTGCGGTCGTTGTTGACGTTACGGGTTTCGTTATTTTTAACCAGGAGGCTCAGGTCTTTTTGCGCTTGGAAATTGACCATCTCCGGAACCGGGCAGTATCGTTGAACATCAATTCGTTGAAGTTGGACAATGGCGAATTGAAACTCTTGCTTTTGATACCGGACTGCTTGGCTGCGGCAGGAAAGCCCCATGGCGGCGACATTGCGCTGTTGTACAGACGACCCAATACAATCGGTCGGTCGGCATCGCCGTTGATGAAGTCAACCAGCACTTCTTCACCGATACGCGGTGTGTTGATAGAGCCGTATCCCGCTCCGCCAGAACCTTGCGTTACCCGAACCCAGTTGGAGCTGTTTTTCATCCATTTTTCCGTAGCGGTCCCAATGAATTGGACTTTAATATCGCCATACTCGTTGGTATAAACCTCTTCTCCGGCAGGACCTGTTACCGTAGCCGCCTGTGTACCCAATACTTTGGGTTTCGGCGTTTTAAGGGGAGGGCGGTATGGGTAGGATTTGGGCAATACGCGAAACGAAATTCTGAATTTGCCGATACGGTCGCCGGTAGTATAGCCGGCTTCTTCAAAATCATAATCTGCTTTCAGAATGGTGTATTCGGTATTGGATGAGGAATGCGGGTGTTTGCTCAGGGTAAACGTATAACCGGAGCTACTGTCAAGACAGTACCCGAACGGTAATGATCTTGGTTTGCATTTTTCAGATCTTCACTGCGCACCTGACTGTAATTTTGTGCTTCGGATACATCGCTAAAGCCGGTATATAAAATCATAATGTTCCATAGGAACAGAACTGAAATCGTGAACCGAATCAGAAGATTTCATTGGGACTTTGGCGTTTTTATAGTTGTATTCTTGAGTCACGAACTGACTGGATTTCAAGGCATCCCGTTCTTCCCATACATCGATATAGGCGATGTTGGGTGCGCCGGGCGCAGTATTTTTGGAATGGTAAGGAATGTTGGGAGAAGGAATGGCTTCAGATTACCGACATCATCAGAGATAACCAGCTCGTGCGAACCGTTGCTGTGGGTAAAATAATAGTAGATACCTTCCTGTTCAAACAGGCGGTTTAGGGAAATTAAAACTGTTTTCCTGATATTGGACACAAAATCCTCTGGTACGATAGCCTTTTTGGCATTTTACCTGGAAGGGGAAGCCGAACGGCGACAAGACTTCATTGGCAATATCCAGAACGGACTTGTCGACAAATACCCTGCTGTCCGTATTTTGGGTGAGATACCACATAAACGGACGGGCTGTACAGGTGTAGGCATGATAGTCTTCGTTCTTCATCTTCGCCAATGTAACCGAAGTCGGTAACCAAACCGTTCAGATAGCGTGGGCTGCCTGCTTCTGTGTCAATTTCCAATGTTATGGGCTGACCGATAATATCCTTGCCTTTGTAAATTGGAATCTTTGGAAACCAGTAATATTAAATTCAAAAAGGTTTGAAACAAATTCTGTTCCAAGCATGAATAAAAGTTGTGATCCCAAAGGTGTATGAGCAACGACTGTTCTATTCATTTCGGGAAATTCTTTGTTGACATTAAAACCAATTTCAGCTTGAGTGCGGTTTTCTATTTTCAATCATGCATAGGTTGCGGGAGCAGCATGTTGAATGAGCGGTTTTCAGTACGACCTGTTTACATTTCATTATGACCATCAAACGCACTGAAATTCTAATTTGTTTAAATTAAAGGGATTGAAGGCTGTGGAAGTAGTAAATTGGCACAACGTTTTTTGCCTTGGATGTTGTGTTCGGACAACGGTAGTGTTTCCCGTCTGGCGAATGATTTTCCCTCAATCAGGCGGAATATTGACCACGGTCCGGTTGAACTGATACCCGCACTATTGATTTGAGGAGGAACATTCATTTTTGCCAAGGCGTTTTCTTCTTTTGAAGGCCAAGTAAAGGTTGCAGGATTGACTGGACCGTGACTGTATACATAGCTTTTTCCCTGCATAAGACACATTCACGCTTTCCAAGCCGGAGTCAAGAATCAAGACTTTGACTGTAAAGTCAAAAGTGCGTGGTGTTCTCGAGCCTTTGTCAAAATATCCTTGTCGGATTGCCGCTATGTCGTTCAGCCCGGAGAAAACGGTCCCTTAAAATGCGCTGTTTTTAGCAGTCAAGCTTTTCCAGTTTTCTGAACGTGCCCATACGGCGGTTTCACGCTGATAAATTGGTAAACTTGTTGTACATGCCGTTTGGACCAAATATATTGGTGAAGCTTTCTAAGCAACATTGTTTTCAGAACCTCTGTCAAAAGGGAAACCCTGTTCATGTATTTCGGCAACTGTTTGTTACGGTTGCTAACTGTTTTTCCAAAGGTTGACATGAGCTTTCATCATCAATTTTGTCGGTGTTTTTCAAAATAATCTCAGAAAAGCTGTCCAACATCGGACGGAAGGGCATAGGAAGACGGTTTACTTCAGCTTATGTTTCACAAAACGGATCATCAGGAGGCAAATCTACCCCTTTTTCGACTGACATTAACGGCAACCAGACAAAACGTACAAATCATTAATGGCTTCCGGTAACGCTGTTAATTGCCGGAGGTTGATCATTTGTGGTTTCAGTTAAACTATGGAACGCAAAGCATCATCAACAGGAGTGGCCAGTTTTAAAGCAGACAATTCATACATTAGCCTCTCCTTCAGCATCTAGGAGCTGACAGTCCTGCTCTATTTAACCAGTCGGCAATTTTACTGTCTGCTTTTATCCGTTATCTTTTATCAATGGTAAGCGTCGTATTGTCGCTGATACCTTTGATAATATTGACTAAAGGAGAATTTTTCTGATAAAAGCTACAATCTGAATACTTTCGAGATGACTTGGGCTGCAACCAATGACAAATCAGACAAATAGTTATTCCATGCCTTGATGTAATTGCCGAAATAAAGCTTTTGAGCATCTGAAAGAACAGAGCTTTTGCTTGGCTTTTGTGATGCATAACCACCCAATACCCAGTTGTCTTCATTAAAAAACTGTTCTGCCGACTTGACCATAGTAGGTAAGACTTTGTAATGTGCTTCTTTGGTATAAATGAAGGTTAATCGGTCTTCTTTAAAGCTCCGCGGTTTTTGCGACGAAACAATAGGTGGTGTACGCCGCCCATGCTTGAAAAAGAAACATGGTGTGACCTTCTTTGCCTGAGAGAGCAACTGTGTTGATGGTATCTTCCAGTACCATAGTGGCAATATCTCTTTAGTGCAATTTCGCCTGCGTTCTCACCACCCTTCATCATAGGGTACGCTGGGAGAATGCTATGCTTGAAAGTATTTGGTTTAAAGCTTTCAAGAGATCTGTTGCTCACTCATGCCTGAAGATTCTGCTTTTAGACAAATTAGTCATCGCCAGTTTTGCATAAAAGTAGCATCAAACGTTTTTGTCGTATCATCACAGATAAGCTTTTGAAAAGCATTGTAACCATTGATGCCGTCTGAGCTGCTGGTTGTACGCAGAAGCTCATCAATTTGAAACTGATTAACGGCATCACATTGTCTTGAAAGGATTCTGCGGTAGGCGGATTCACCCAACGTCTTCCATTTGCCCGCCTTGATAAAGGCCCATACGATAGCTGAGGGAGGGAAGACAGATCTGGGAACTCTGCTGTGGTCGTATCTTTGACATAGTTCGCAAATGTTACTGCTTTAAGCAGGTCGGGAGCTTGGTGTATTTTTCGCCTCTTGACCCAGTTTGGTTGCTTTATCGCCAACCTGCTCAAGATATGAGCGATTATTCGAATAACTGTTCAGCATCATGGCTAAGCTCAGGCAGCGACTATGGTGACAATAGCTCCAATGCCTAACCAATAGAGCATTTGTTTTTGACAAAACCAAGATTTTATTTTCTCTCCCGCCAGGTTTGCTTCACTAAGGATGACGTCAGAGAACAGCTCTGTGCAGGAAAGCTGCCTGTTGTTTTTGAGTTTTTGTTCGATCCGAATCAAGTATCGATAATTGGAAATCGTTTTGCAAGCCATCCAATATGGGATTGAAAATGTTGTCCCGTTTGGGTACCGCTTGAGAAAATAAACACCTCCACGAGATAGGTTGCTCAAATTTTGAAGATTTAGATAATTTCTAAATAGAGAAAGTACCGCCTGATTAAGACGTTCAAATTCTTCAGGAAAGTGCAAAAGCTGCCGCTTTTTATCTTCAGAAGATTCCAATTGATGGATGGTGCCCAACATAGAAGAGTCGCAGTTTATCAACAACTTCCGATAAAGCATTGACAGCAGTGGCATTGAGTTTCCATTCCTTCGGTATCAGAAAGAGAAATACCCAAATATTGGTTTCTTTTGTTCTTCCGTCAGATGATCGAAGAATTTGTCAAAACCATGCAGCAAATCCAGTTTGAGTTATTGCATAAGATAAACAGGGAAATGTATACCTAATTTGGTATGCATTTCGTGGATTCTTTTGCGAAGTTCTGCAGAAATTTTCGGTAATATTGGTTTTACCGCCTAAAGGTCGTCCACTCCTACGGTAACTACTACACCGTTGATAGGTTGTTTTGGGACTGGTAGCGCTTCGTAGGGATACAAATTCCTCCCAGTCGCTGGAGTCTTTATTGCTGTGGCTCGCGTAAAAGACAATCTGCCTGCAGTATCGAGAAGTACGATTTCATCGGATAAAAACCAATCGCAATCGCGTGTCCCTGCCAAGCCGCTTACAGATGTTCCTAAAGTGCTTTGAGGGAAGTTGAGACCAGAGCGTTTTAATGCTGTTGTTTCTACCAGAACCGCAGCACCTAAAACAACGTACCACGGCATTTGATAAAGATATTGCCCTCTTCCAATCTTTGCCAATAAACTATTTTTAGATTCGAAAATTTTGCGTTTTTCAGTACTTTATCCATTTCGGCAAACTGACGGCTCATTGAGCTGACATCGCTTGGCATTTTTAAAATGGGTTCTTGTGTGCACGAATTCTTCAGTAAGGCAGCGTTTCGACGTGATTCACGATATTGGCGAAATATGGCTTTAGCCAACCAAATGCCGATAATGGCTGCACACCGGCAAAGGCGAGAATGGTCTTGTTTGCATAAAGGACGGATTTCACCCTATGGAAATCAGTGGCCGATGAAACCATACCAATATAATCAGACTGGCGATACCCAGCATTACCCATAGAGAACGGAGCCTCAGAAAATAAAAGAATCATATTTGTTTCTTCCGTATCAATCCAATTTCAGATTATTGATGTGTACTACATCACTGCTTGCTGAGTAGTGGAAGTATTGGTTTTACTTCTACTCACTACCCAGTTTAGCCGGTTCCAGTTGTGAATAGGGTAATCTTCAACCCTTCGGTTTTTGGCTCTATTTTCCAAAGTATCATTTGGGAGCAACAGGATCGGTCGAACCACGTCCCTCTGAACGAATACGAGCTCCGCCATTTTTGTGATGTAATTCAATAAAATTTCTTTTACTGCATCTGCACGAGCTTGAGAGATGCCAGTTGATGGGAAGTTCAAGCTCTGAATGGGCTGATTGTCAGTATATCCGTCACTACGATTTGCCCTTCTACACTATCCAAAGCTTGGCTGACTCTTGCCAAAACAGGGTAATATTGGTCGAATTTGTGCAGAACCAGACTCAAAGAGACCGTCACCCAAAATAGTGACTGTACTTTCTATCTTGAAAGTCTTCTACAGAGACTAGCTTTCTAGCAATTTCATTTTCCAATAAAGGACGTAGTCGGACAGTACTTTTGTGTTTCTTGCTGTTTAGCCGTAACAGAAGGAGTTTGAGATTGTTAACTTTTGTACTGAGCAACATCAAAGTCATCACCCAAAGACCATTGCATTGCAACAGCCCACCCCAAGACGACTGCCCCTAAAAACACCTACAAACCCATAAAGGAATAGAAAAGCCTTTGTTTTTCGTTGGATAGTATTTAGTGATTATTGATCGTGTTTGAAAAGATCGGCAGTTTGATCCGGTCGTTTACTATGAATTAAGGCGAGCAAATCTCTTTTTGATTTTGTCGATTTTCGAGTTCGTCGTTATTTAACACTTGATATTTGCCTTTGTAGCCAAAACTCGCAAAACACAAGTACATAAACTCTAATAAAATCAATATTCTTATCCGGATCCTGTTTCAAATTTTGAATAATCTCAAAAACGTTCCCCGCCCCTATGTTTTCTGTCATAAAAAGATACCAACAGACTGTTGACCAGGTTTCATCTGCCCAGCCTGCACGTAACAGCCAATTCATCTACGAATGCATGGGACAGTATTTTGCAGCTTGATAGCGTCGTATCTTTTGCTCCATTTTTCAGCATTTTCTTCAAAATTATTGATTAAGAGAGAAAATTTGTTGATCAAACTGTCCTAGATTACTGACTGGTAGTCTGCTGCATCGCATTGACTAAGATAAAAACCGGTGGCTCGCCCAATCAATGGGTTATAAAATATTTGTGAGTGCTGTGAGCAGCATTATTCTGGTTATCCATAATGAAATTCCAAATTGAACCAAATTAACTTAAAGACTCTGATTGCCCAAAATTCAACATCTAAATTCGAAAAATTACCGCTAAATGGAAGGCCATGCCTGATGAAGTATCAAACATGTCCCACAGCTCGTGCTTTTTGTCCAATTCAAACATAGACATAAACTGCTGTGGTATGGCACCCGGGTGCTACAGTAAAGTCTACGAACCCTGATTCCAGGTAGGTGGTAAGCAACCAAATTCTTTTTACTTTCTCCACAGTACCTATTTTCTTACTACGCTCGGAATGGGCGCAATGCTCGTTCGGCATATCGGCTTTGATAGCAAGGACAAATGAGGCTTTATCCAATAGGGCTTTTGATCTGGTGTTTGAGCAACGCGAGTGGCTTCATCACGCATATCCAGCGGAACTTAATCGCGCGTTGTTCAAGAACGATGGATAATGATTTACGCAGATTGAAAAATAATTTTCACAAAGCATGAGGCTAGGTCATTATGCTCATAGACAGGGATATCGCTTACTTTATGAGAAGGCAGGAAGGTCATTAAATCAGCACATAGTTTGGATAAATTAATGAATAATTGTTCAGGGTGCGTTTGTCGTGCCCCTTCATTTTCATGATGCAAATATGCCAAATAACGATTAATGGTTTGAAGCATCATGAAATCCATAACTTCAACAGAGCCGCCAGTATTAGGATCGTTCACTGTATCGATAGACTATTGCTGCATCAATAAACCATAAATTTCTGAAATATAAGCTTTCAGGTGTGGTTGTTTTTGGCTTCCGAGGCAAGGCGGGATATATGATTCATCTAAAATAATTTCAAAGTCTGCAGAGCTGGATCGGATAAGCGCAATGGGCAGGGCAGTTTGTCCACTGGTTAAGTCATTTCTCAAAACCAACATCGGATTAAGATCTGCACAGTGTTGCGAGCATCATCTAATTCGAGTATTTGTAGTGTCTGCTAGAGTTTTATTAAAGGCTTTGTAGCGACATGAGTCTGAAGAATCCTGATCTGGGGAAATAAATTTCATTATTTACAGAAGAAGGCAGGGTAACGGCAAAAGGTAGATTTTGGTGTCTTTAATATTTGCAGGACCTTTTAAACTCAAATTTTTCAAGCTGCTTTTTGAGAGAAAAATACAGAACCATCAGGAAAAAACACCTTCTGCCTCAATACCGATTACCCCTCGTTTGAGGCCGCTGCTGAATTTAATACCAGCGAAGAGAATCCCAAAATGACCCTCTTGAGAAACGGCTAATTGGCGTAGACCGGATCTCAGGTAACGTTCAAATTGTTGGAAATGTTGAGGGTCAATAAAGATACCTCCGACCAAACTACTTTTTGCTTCTATTGTCATGCCTTTTTATCCTTAATCTTTTAGTTATTATTTTTCTTCACGGAAAACGCCTTTGCTAAGGTCATTGCCGTATTTACGAGTTTTTCCATTTTTCTTTAATATCGTCAGGGTGCTCGTTCTTTATATTTTTCAACAAGTCCTTCATTTCTGACTTTGATAACTGGGTTAATTTATTTTTGCCGACATTTACATAGAAATAATGTCTGCCAAACTGATACCATTTTTCTTCTGCTTCAATAATACCAAATTGCCATTGACTGTTATCCAAATCTCGATAACTTGCGACTACACCCAGATATTTTGCAGGTGGGAATCCATTTTGATCGGCAATATGGTAACCGTATCAGGATGCAGCATGAATGGTTTTGCTGGATTAATTTATCACCTAAATTTTCCTTTGGCGTTGTTGGTAGTCTCAAAATAGTTTGATTTTTTGAAACTCTCCGTCAGAAGACAACCGATATAAACCAATCTGATGGGAGAAGGTTGTCAACCATATTGGGATTCGCATCAGGGAAACCATGATTTGTACATCAATTTTTCTCCGCTCTCATCAGATTCTTTTTAGGCGGTTTATGATCGGAAGCTACATGAGCTACTCATTAAAGATATCATTAAGAATGATATATATTTTATTAGTTGTTTATGCATCTTAAATTGCCTTCAAGTCCATCAGTATTGATTACGTCTGACAACAAATACTTCAATCAGTCATGCAATATATGACTACTGGAGAAAATAAATAGGTTCGTTATAATTAATTAGAAAGACTAAATTTTTAATATTTTCTAAAATTATAAAGTATTTTTCTTGCGAGGTTTATATTTATATTGATAAGTAAAGTCATGGTTACTTGCATCAATATTTACACTTAAAACTTGTTTTGCCTTGAGTTGCACCGAGTAAAGCAGTTCACGACTGATTTGCGGTAAAACTGTGATTGGTCAGAATCGCATCAATCATGCGGCCACCTGACTCAACTTCTGTGCAGCGCGAAGTAATCAGCTTGAGCACTTCAGGCGTGTAGTGAAGGTCGATACCGTGGTTATCTTTAATTCGGTCTACGATACGGCCTAATTGCAATTCCACAATTTTTGAGAGCATATCGTCAGATAACGGATAGTAGGGAATCACCCTGCATGCGGCCTAGTAGTGCGGCAGGGAAAGCTTTTTCAGCATGGGTAGACGTGAGGCTTTTTAGTTAATCCTTCCGGGTAGGCAGCATTTCAGTGGTCATCATACATATCCATAATCAAATCCGTACCTACATTGGTAGTCAGGATAATGATGGTATTTTTGAAATCGATATAACGGCCTTCACCATCTTCCATCCAACCTTTGTCGAATACTTGAAAAAGATTTCGTGCACATCCGGATGTGCTTTTTCTACTCATCAAGCAAGATGACGCTATAAGGTTTACGTCGCACGGCTTCGGTCAGTACACCGCCTTCACCATAACCGACATAGCCCGGAGGCGCGCCTTTTAGGGTGGATACGGTATGAGCTTCCTGATATTCGCTCATATTGATGGTATTACGTTTTGTTCACCGCCGTACAATGTATCGGCTAGAGCCAATGCTGTTTCGGTTTTACCCACGCCTGAAGGGCCTGCCAACATGAAAACGCCGATAGGTTTGTTGGGGTTATCCAGATTCGCGCGTGATGTTTGGATACGACGGGCGATTGCATCCAAGCCGTGACGTTGGCCAATGATGCGTTTGTTTAAAGTATCGGCAAGTTGCAAGACCGCCTCAACTTCATCTTTTCATCATTTTTCCGACGGGAATACCTGTCCAGTCAGCTACAACGTCGGCAACGGCATGGCTGTCCACTAAAGGGCATAACCAGCGGTTGGATGCCCTTGCAGTTTCAGTTTGTTAACCAACTCTTTTTGGCGGGTATGCAGCTGCTTGGTTTCTTTCTCAGCTGTTCCTTCTTCCGCTTGCATGATTTGTTCACGTACTTCTAACAGCTCAGTAACCAAGTCTGCTTCAGATTTCCATCTGTCTTCTAATTTTTCAGACGACCTTCGACTTCAGCTAATTCTTTGCCGATATTGGTTATCCGTGTTTCAGAATCGAAACTGAGTTTTTTCTCACGTTCCAAATTTGCTTGTTCAAGCTTTAATGCCTCGGATTTCTTCCGCAAAAATTCAATACTGCCGGGAACAGCATGCTGGCTGACTGCAACTCGTGCGCAAGCGGTATCAATCAAAGCCGACAGCTTTATCAGGAAGTTGGCGTGCAGGGATGTAGCGGTGGGAAAGTTTCACGGCTGCCTGAATTGCTTCATCGAGAATAATCACGTTATGGTGTTTTTCCAAAGAAGCATTCAGTGCCCTAAGCATGTTGATGGCTTTGTTTTCGTCGGCTCATCCACTTGCACCACTGGAAACGGCGGGTCAGGGCAGGGTCTTTTCTCAGTATTTTTGTACTCTGCCCATGTTGTCGCGCCGATGGTACGCAGTTTGCCTCGGGCGAGCGCAGGTTTGAGCAGGTTGGCTGCATCGCCCGTACCGGCTGCCCCACCCTGCACCAATCAAGGTATGGATTTCGTCGATAAAGAGCACAATGGGGGGTCGGGCTGATTCCACTTCGTCCATAACCGCTCTGAGTCGTGATTCAAATTCTCCACTGACGCTAGCACCGCTTTTTAAGCAAACCGATATCCAGCAAAATTAATTGAACGTCTTTCAATCCGGCGGGAACATCTCCGCCGCCAAACGCAATGCCAGTGCTTTCGACGACGGCTGTCTTACCGACACCGCCTCACCTGTGAGAATCGGATTGTTTTGACGGCGGCGCATCAGATGTCAATCATTTGCCTGATTTCGGCATCGCGACCGGTAAGAGGATCTATTTCGCCATTTTTGGCTTTTTCAGTGAGATTGCTGCCGTATTTGGCTAAAGGCACTTTCTTTGTGGGTAGCGTTAGGGCTCAGAAGATAAGGCATTTTTTGGGTAACTTCAAGATTTTCTTCAGAGTTTGCAGTAATAGCGATGATATTGTTCGCCAATGTTTCAGGTTTGATTTTTGAGAACTCGGATGAAATATTGGCCAAAAATGTCTGCAAAGTCTTATTTTCAAGCATGGTGTGAAAATATGAGCAGTACGGATTTTGTCGGTACCGAATTTGAGCGAGTCTGTATGTCCAAGTTTGCTCGACAAGGGTTTGGATATGTTCGGAGAAATCGATAACGGCAGTAGAACCGGCAGGAAGTTTTTCAACCGCTGTCAATACATCTTTTACGGACTCTGGCTTCGTCCAAATTAAAAACTGTTGATCAGGCAGAAGATATCGGTTTTTCGGTTTGCAGCAGAGAATGAAGCCAGTGAACCAACTCAACGTAGCTGTTTTTCACGAAGACGGCAGAAGGTGTAGGCATTTTCCAGAGTTTTATACAAGGTGGTATTCAACTTGCCAAAATAATACGCTGCGGCTGATGTTTGACATGATGTGTCCTTAATTAAGTTATTCCAAGTATGTCTAAAAATAGTTTGAAAGAAGCTTTTCTCAACAAAGGGGTCGTCTGAAAAAGCTGTTTAATGGTTGCTGACGATCAAGTCTTCGGCATCACGGGAAACATTCCCCAGCCAAGTTGTTAAGCCGAGTTGTGTTTGTCCGCCTAAGTCCATGAGCGGTACTTCTTTTTGCATTAAAACAGGCTGTATATCCCATTCATATTCATCTGCGGCAAACAGCCTTACCCACTCCCGTAGGCGGGCGGTATTGATACCGTCTTTGAAGAATGATCGGTAAGCGGGTAGGGTAAGTGGACCGATAATAATGCGGAATTTGCTTTGAACATCGTAAAGCTTGTCGCCCAGCAACAGGCCATCTCCCAGCGTATAGTTACCCATGATGCCGATTTGTGTTTTTTCTTCCGCAACCTCAACCCAATACCCGACATTGGTTTGAATGGTAACGGGGACTTTGAAATAACGGTTGAGCAGTTGTTGAAGATTGGCTGACGAACGGCTTTGCTTCATCAGCAGGCCGGCAAAAATAACGCTTGGCAAATTCGTGGATTGAGCCTTTTGTTATGTATGGTCGGTGTATCCAGCCCATTAAAGCTGGCGATATATTTCCCGAAACGGTCTTCAGCATTTTTATCTAAAGAAATAATGCTCTGAGCGTTGGCCCATGCCCGATAGAACAAGACGGCCAGACGGTGTTGCAACATATTGGCAAAACCGGTCCATGTCCGTCGTCGTGTTGGTGTTGACGCTCATAGGCATATTCGGTCAAATGCAGGGGCAGGGGCCGGATGGACCAAACAAAACCGAATCCCATTAATGGAAATTTCCACATAACGCGGCGATAAGGCAACCGATTGATAGTTGCGGGGAGCAAAAATAAGCGATGGCTCTTGGCGAATCCTTTATTTTTCCATTTTCGGGCTGACGGCCTTTTGCCCTAACAATTTCCCGCCGGTAACAAATTTGACGGACCCAAGCTGGCGCAAGAGTGAAAAAATAATCGTATTTATAGGGCTGAGAGGCAACTTTGTTTAAAAAAGCCCGTCAGTTTTTCATCCCAGGTATCGTCCAATGCGTCGCCAAAAATCTGTTTGAGCGTTAACCGGACTCACATGATTACCCTCTCCAACAGCAGTCGGCCAAGTAGCCATATGTCCTTGTTGGAGCGTGTCAATTTGAAGCTGTATGAATGAGTTAATCGACACCAAACGTTGGAAGTAATGGTTCAAGAAACCGAGCCGAACAGGAAGGGATGGATACCGCCCAATTGCGCTTCATCCAGTGTAACCGTGATTTTGATGCCTCGAACAGGCGCTGCAACTCCGTAATGACGGACTACCTTGTTCACAATGGAAGTCTCAACGCGTGTGATCGACTCAATCTGTTTTTCAACAAATCATTTTCAGAAGAAACAAACACCATTAAAAAGCTCTTTTTAAGGTGACGGGTGCATCTTCCTGATCGATGCTTTAATAATGACAGATAGTTCAAGCTTAATTGGTTTAAAACGACCAAAGTGTCCGATCCTCACCACAGCCGCTTGAGGACGTGTCAATTTAGAAATCAGCTTAATAGAGTTAACCGGCAGGAAACCCTCAATCAGGAAATCGGACTCTCCGTCACGCGGCATCATCAGCGGTAAATCCCTGCTGGTACACCAGGCATCTACGGAAAGATGCTATGCCGGAATTGAAAGCGTAATCCCGATTGTCGGCAAGAGACAAAAAATATTTCACTGCCCAAGTGGGAAGAACGGAAGCCGTTTTTTTGACAGAATTTTTCCGATGGGACTCTGTCTGCACGCCGTGCTGAAAAATAAGCATGCTGAGTTTGGGCTTTCGGGAAGGTCCCCATATCCGCGCTTTATACATCGGTGAAAAATGCAACGGTTTGACGGTTGTTGGTGTCAAAACCTTTACTTGTTCGATGGCGTAGATTTCATAATTTAAAGGTTGTGTACGGTCGATGATGACGTGGTGTTCCTGGTCTTGGATGTTACAGGGAAGCGGGAGCTTTTCTGAAAAAGGTTTACCACAGGCACCGCATTGACGGAAAAACTCCTCACACCGATCAATTCTGTCAATTCAGGTATTTTTGTTGCTGAATAAAAATGAAAGGCTGAAATAACGTTTGCGATAGGTAATGATTTTTATTGACACCCTTATCGCTTTACGATTTCTTCCAAATGTTCGGGTACTTTGGGTAAATGTCCGTCATTCTCAGCCTGACGGACAGCCTGTTTGATATCTTTTGAGCGACAAACAGGAATTTTTCCGTAGTCGCGCGTATTCTTGCATAATTCGGAATGCGCTGACGGATTTGTCCAAATTAAACGATAAGGCCTCATCTTCCCGAAATCCCTCGATGTTCCGGTTTGGAGGACAACGGTAATACCATTGTTTGGGGTTCTCATAACTGTGGCAAACGACGCCCACGCATTCGGAGGCCAGTAAAAACAGCAGTGCAGATGATTTTAGAAAGTTCCGTACCTAAAAACACAGACAATTCATCCGCAACATTTCCGAACATGCGCCAGGTACGCTGAGTGAGAAGTCCAAACGCAAGGGCAGATTGCACTTTTTCCCGGCAGATGCCTTGAGCGCGGAAGCGTACTTGGTAAATAGCCGAGCGAATCGGTATATTTGGCTTTTTTTCTATGCGTAAAGGTAGGGATTTCAGTGGTTTTAGTTACGGAAAACGGGCAACTTTACCTTTGAATTCGTCGATGGGTAATGAGCGCAATACTCTGCCACGTTCCAGTAGATTGATCACGTCAGCGTTGTATTGACCGGTAGGTTCCAAATTGACAATCGCTGCCGCCGGTTTTCTGATTGATGAAGTCGGGGCAAACGACTTCAAGATTCTTTTGTACGAAACGGGGATATTCCGCATCCAGCTTGAGTTGAGTGCGGGCAGTGAGAAAGCTTACACCTTCCAATAGCCTTTCGACATAAGGGTCGGGGATGTCGGTTGTATCCAGTGCCAATCGGGGAGGCGATTTTGGGATATTGCTGTGCAAATTCCCGCCCATTTCTTCAGGAAGGTCAGTTCTTATTGTAGTAAGACACAATTTGTTATTCAAGACCTATTTCCCCATCTAACAAGTCAAACAACCCGCGTCTCAACATCCATACTGGTTCGTAGCAGGAACTCTTGGGATAAGGATTGAGTTTCAGGTAACCTTTGACTTCAATAATAAGTTTGTTGTGAAAGCATCGTCATCATCGTCTACGGTATTCACGATAACTTGCAGGGTTTTGTTTTCAAGACGTGGTTCGAAATCGATGATGGCCTGTTTGATATTTTGTTCTACATCCTGCCATTCTATGTCGGAGAAATTCACTCCCGACAGGGGCGGAATGCCGTAATTGAGTGTGGACGAGCGCACGTTAACAGGCAGATCTTTCTCCATGGTTTCCGCTTGCATGTTGCAGGTATTCAGCAGGTAAAGAATATCGCGCAGCACTGCCTGCCGATATTGGTCAAGATTGATGACCTGATCGGGGCGTGCCTCTTTTTTTTTGCGCGGCTCTTCATCTGTCAGTCTGTCAAACAAAGAAGGCAGCAGTTGGTTTCTGAATTGCGACATGATTGATTGCGATAGTCGGAGGATGGATAAGGTTTAACGCTGTTGTCCGAATTTAATATTGCGAATATCCAAGAGACCAAAATCATGGCTTTGTCGGTATACAGGGTTTTTGCCCCATGCCCTGTAAAGAGCTGTTCGGCTACTTTATCCAGTCTGTTTGCGAACAGTTCATCAACATATCCGACCATTCTGGTTTCTGCATCCGCAAAACAGCATAGCGGGCAGGACTGGCACATTGACACATTCGCCGTCGGTAAATTTGATTTCAGACGACCTCCAGAGGATGTCGAGCAACGAGCTTTGGTGCTTTGAAAGCTATACTTTCAATAGAGTCCCAAGTTTGCCAATAGTAGTGGCCTTGATAGAAGAATTACAAACAAAAAGCAGTACGTACTGTCGCCGTCCATAATCCAGTTGCTGTCGGTTTCGGCAAACCGATTTATCTGCCAGAAGATAAGTGATGCGCTGGGTACCGTCGATACAGTCGGATAAGGCTTCGTAGTCGGCAGTGAGGGCAGAGCTTTTTCTCTGCAACATGAGCAACTAAAGAGAGTTGTTTTTTGAAGAATATCGAGTTTGCTTGCGTATGTTCCAGAGTTTTTGGGTTTTTGCTGTGTTTCCAAGACTGCTTGACGACGCATTTCGGCAGAAATGTTTTCAATAAGGTAGACATCAGGGGCTTTTGAGTATCGGGAAACAGTTTTTGGTATTGCCCGATTTGCTTTTAAAGCCTGTTCCCATTTGGCACTCAGACAGAGATATTGAATCAATGCCAAACGATGTCTTGATTGTCAGGATTTGAACGTACAAGCTCAATCATGTCCGTTAATTTAGTCTTCAAATCCATCCCAGCAACTCCTTATTTATTTGTATAAAGTGTGTAATAGTCGAAACTGATTAACTTTTCAGGAGGACAGAGGTCGTCTGAAAAGTAAATTTATTGTAATAAAGCCTCGACTTAAAAACGCCTTTTAAGCCAGGCTTGCAGTTAAATGCGCATAGTGGTTATGCGGATTTGTTTTCTTTGATGTTGAAGGCCATTTGAACTTCAGCGCCTTTAGAACCTTTTATCGGTTTGTTCCCAATATTGGTTTTTCACTTTGGCAGCTTGGAATGAATAACGCATTAGCGCATCGTTGTCTTGTACACCGATGAATTTTTACGCCGTTACCAAGACATCTTCCAAAGTAGTGCGCGAATATTCGATCTGTTCGCCACCGCTTTGCATACGGAAATTTCTACTTTGCTCAAGTGTTGGCCGGTAGCACAGTTTTTCAGAATGGTCGAGCGGCTTTATCAATAGCGGCAACTACGGTCAAGTGGCATTGAAATTGACTTTACCGGGCACCACCGCCACCACCGCTGGTCATCGAACCGGGCTGCTCGGCACCCTCAGTCAAAAACTTTCGATGTTGGTCCAGTCTTTGTGGTTGGAATCTTTTGATTCTGCCGTTAACACCTTCAACTTTCATGAACATATCAATAGCCATGTTTTTACCTCCTTGTTAAAAGGTTAAAATTAAGGGATTTAATAACAGGGCATGAGCATGCCCACCTAAATAAACCAAACCCGACTATTCCTGTTTAGCCGAAGGCAGTTTGGAAACCAAGCGCAATGAAACGGTAAGGCCTTCGAGTTGGTAGTGCGGGCGCAGAAAGAATTTGGAAGTGTAATATCCGGGATTGTCTTCAACTTCTTCCACAACCACTTCAGCAGCAGCCAACGGTTTACGGGCTTTTGTTTCTGAGTGAGTTAATCGGGTCTCCATCTACATAATTCATAATCCATTCGTTTAGCCAACGTTCCATGTCTTCACGCTCGCGGAATGAACCGACCTTGTCGCGTACGATACATTTCAGATAGTGCGCGAAACGACAGCACGCAAACAGGTAAGGCAGACGCGCAGACAAACGGGCGTTAGCGGTAGCATCAGGATCATAATATTCAGACGGTTTATGCAGTGATTGAGCACCAATAAACGCGGCCAAGTCGGTATTTTTACGGTGAATCAACGGCATGAATCCCAATGCTGCCAATTCGGCCTCGCGGCGGTCGCTGATGGCGATTTCGGTTGGACATTTCATATCCACGCCGCCGTCATCCGTCGGGAATGTGTGGCAGGGAAGGTTTTTCAACGATACCGCCGGATTCCACGCCGCGGATTGAGGTACACCAACCATAATATTTGAATGAACGGTTAATATTTACCGCCATTGCATAAGCCGCATTGGCCCATGTGTATTTGTTGTGATCCGCGCCTTCAGTTTCTTCTTCGAAGTCAAACTCATCGACAGGATTTGTCGGCACCGTAAGGCAGACGGGACAAGAAACGTGCAGGGCCAAACCGATATAACGCGAATCTTCGGAATCACGCAGGCTGCGCCATGGGGCATATTCGGCATTTTGGAAAATTTTTGCTCAAATCACGAGGATTGGCCAATTCCCTGCCAAGACTCCATCTGCATTAATTTGGGAGATGCGCCGGCAATAAATGGGACAGTGTGCGGCAGGCAATTTTTCAAGACTATTGAGCATTTCTACATCGGGTGCAGAGTGGTCAAAATAGTAGTCGCCAATCAAACAGCCAAAAAGGTTCGCCACCAAATTGACCGTATTCTTCTTCATAAATGCGTTTGAATAGGGGGCTTTGGTCCCAAGCAGTGCCTTTTGAAGCGTTTTTAAGTTGCGGGCAACTTTTTTTGAAAATGGGCAATACCTTGATTTTTAACAAGGTATCAGTTTCGGTATTGGTAACCAAATGATGCAGGCTGCGCCATTCGCCTTCCAACTTTTGGAAATCTTCATGATGCAGAATCAGATTAATCTGTTCAGAGAGTTTTCTGTCGAGCTCGGCAATAATTGCTTCGATAGTTTGATAAGTGTCGTCTGAAATAGTAATGGCATTTTGTAAGGCCTGTTGGGCCAGTGTCGCCACAGCATTAGTTACAGCGCTTTTTAGCTTCTTCGGTTTTGGGTTTGAATTCTTTTTGCAGCAGCTGTTCAAATTCATTTGCGGCAAATACGCTTTTCGCGCCGCTATCCCTTGGATATCTAATTGCTTTTTCAGTCATGATTCACGCTCACTTTATTGATTTCATCTGAAATTATTGCTCGTCTTTTTGGTTGTTGCTTTTAGGTGCGGCTGCAAGGCTTTTTCAGCAGCTCGCTGTCTCCCAAGACTTTTCCGATTAATTCTTCAGCACCGCCTTACCATCCATATATGAAAGCAGGTTGGCAAGCTCTGTACGCGCTTGTAGGAGTTCGTTTAAAGGACCTACTTTTTGGCTATTGCTGCCGGAGAAATCATCCATGCTTTCCAATTCAAGCTCTACATTCAGTTGCCTTCCCGGTAAGCGTGTTTTTTGACATTAAATGCGACACGCGGTTTGAGGGCTTTCATGCGTTCATCGAAATTATCTACATCAATTTCCAAAAATTTACGTTCGGCCAATTCAGGTAGCGGCTCTACGGGTTTCCCGACCAAATCTGCCATCACACCCATAACGAATGGAAGCTCAATTTTTCTCAGAACCGTAAAGTTCTACATCGTACTCAATCTGTACGCGAGGCGCCCGGTTGCGGGCAATAAATTTTTGTCCGGATGATTTGTTTCGTGACATATTCAATGACCTTTAAATGATAAAAAGTTGTTTATTTAAAACGAACTCTTTAAATATTGGTGATAGATCAGCTTATTCGTTGAAGTTCCCGCTTTCTTCGTCCTGCTTCCTCGATCAAAAACTTCCAGATTGGCAATGCTTTTCAGGACTGATATCTTTCATGATGTCGTAGAAGTTCATATTCATTTGCCGCTGTACCCTGCGGATAAATAACGGGGCAGGGTGGCTGGGTTCCAGCGTTTCAAAGTAGATGCAGATTTTTTCCAAAGCCAAATCGACATCAGCCCGATTTTTGATATTCAGACGACGCCATGCATCCGCTTCTTGAAGGGTCGATTGCTCTTTGAGCAACGGTCGAAACGGGCGTTTCAGCGGTTGTTCTGTTTGTTCAGCCTGTTGCAGCTGCGGGGTACTTCCATCGTTGTAATTGATGGCTTTGTGGATCAGGGTGAGCGGTTTTTGAATCACTTCAAAATTGAGTGAGTGTTCGTCTTGCAGCTGGGTCGAGAAAGTGTTTTGAATATCTTTCAGATGGTCTAATGCCTGGATTAAGGCAATCAATTCCGGTTTGCCGGTATCGGCACTTACCCTGATATCAAGCATCAAACGTTCTTTGCCGCCCGGATAGCTTTTGCGGGTCATTACCTTGCAAGACAGAAACTGCTTCTTTAACGGTAATAGGCTGTTGGGTCAGTCCGTTTACTAATAATTTGGCTGAAAATACTTTTTGGCGATGCCGTCATGCGTAGTGAATGCACTTAGCGCATTGATTCGATAAAAACGGGTCGGGTTCGCCGTCTTCATCTTCGAGCTTTGGGATATAGGGATTTCAATACAATCCACATTGGTTTTGACGGCTTCACAACCGCGCAAAAGCCAATCAGGCCATGTTTTGCAGTGAGCGCCTGTGTGTAATAGGACAAAACATGAAGGTCTTTCGATTCAGCCAACAATTGATTGCACAGCTCTCTACTCGTTGCCCAATCAGGCTCTTCAGCAGGGATGATGGTGTCGCCATATTGCCTTTCCGGTTTCCCTTCGGCAGCGCTTTGAAGCTCTAAAAAGCGGCTGTCGTATTCAATATTTACCCCTTCAGGGGTATCAGGGGCGAAATAGGTTCTGCCCATAAGGGAAATGTATTCATCTATTTATAATCCAAATATTTTATTGAACAGGGAGCAGGTGGGCTCCCGTCTCTTTCTATATGGTAACCGCTTTCGCAGTCCAGCCAAAAGCTGCCAATGTTATCTGATTTAGATAAAAAATTAAGGAAAGGCTCGGGTAACGGATGGTCAGACTTATAAAGTGTACCTAAACAATTTGTTATAATACATTTACCATTTATTAATGTTTGGTTAAAAATCTATGTTTTGAGAAAAAAATTAATAGATTTTAACTGTTCTGAGAGGGGAATAAGGTTTTTGGAACAGTACAAAAGGGACATTGTCGACCTGTTTGGTCTGAGCTGAGTGCCGTTAGCCCTAATATAGGTAATGCTATCAGGCAGTTTAATGCAAAACAGCCAAATCCGTGATACAGAAAAGCGTCTCGGGCAAACGGAATGAGTTTGTCTTGGTTGTTGCAACGATCAAACCATCCGTCCCAAAAGTTTTTTTATCATTAGTTTGGAGATTTTCAGAAACAATAAAAATCACGAGACTGATTTAGTTTTCCGAAAAAGTAGATTTCTGCTTTGTTGCATAAATAACAATCACATAATGTAAAATTAACAAATGATAAAGTTACTTTAAGGTATCGATTATGCTTTTGGCTATGAGTTATGTCCGCCATAGCTACTGTATATATACTTTACCATAATTTTGGTTTATGTATTAATATATATTTTTCCTTATTAAAAAGAATAACTAAAGTAATATTTAGTATGATAAAGAAGTATTTGTGGAACATTTTTTTATTATTTTTGAGTGTCTTACTTACAATTTATTTGCAGTTTGTTGTTTGTTATAATCTTCGCGTTGTGTCATGCTATTTTCAAAATATAGTGGATTAACTTTCAAACCAGTACAGCGTTGCCTCGCCTTAGCTTTCAAAGAGAACGATTCTCTAAGGTGCTGAAGCACCAAGTGAATCGGTTCCGTACTATCTGTACCGTCTGCGGCTTCGTCGCCTTGTCCTGATTTAAATTTAATCCACTATATATTCAAAAAGCGATTTTTGATCCAAACTTGTAAATCTGTAAGCAACTTAGGTTTTCCATTTCAATATCAATAGAATCTCGACGGAGGGAGTAAACCCATGGCCTCTTTTCGGTAATACTTTTCGGTATTCTCATCCCCAAACCTGAAGCACCAGCCATGGTGTCTCAGGGCGTCTCGCTAATCCGCCTGAGCTCGCTGACCAATGCAGCCGACCGGTTGATGTGATAGAGATGGTTGCCGATGTTGCTTCCACTGCCCTTTCCATAGTTGCGCCTGATTCTGCTGCAGCCGATGCAGTTGATGCTATATCCGAACTGGTTTCTGCATCCATGATTCCTGGTCAGTCGGGTCCCAAACCCCTTCCCGTAAAATGGTCAGTGGTTTTAGCGGCGGCATGGGCATGGGCTTCGATGGCGGGGTGGTTACCTCGGGTCATGGCCACTGTATTCCTTTTGTAAGGTAGCTGCTGCCACAAATGTTGGTAACCCTGTAAATGCAGTGCTCGGTATCAAAGTCCTATTTGACGATACCGAGACCGACTTTTGCCTTTCGATTCCCCGCTTCCCTTTGTTTGGCAGCGCAGCTACTATTCCGACCAAATAGGCAACGGCTGGCTGGGACAAGGTTGGTCGCCGCTGTTCTCCATGCGTCTTGTCCGGACTGCCGACGGTTTCCTTTTATATTGATGAGCAGGGCAGGGAAATTTCGTTGCCGGATATCAGCGACGAAGCGGACGAGCCTTATTCCGCAGCCGACGACGATGAGGACGATTTATATGAAGAAGAGGCCGCACCAAGACCTGCTTCCGCCGAAGAAGATCCCTACGGTCTGGATGACGCCTATTTCGATCCTTACGAACAAATCTTTCTTTTTCACAGATTTCAGACGACCTCTACCAAATCGCCCTCCCCGACGGCGGCGCACGGCTGCTGTTTGCCGAAGTCGATTCCGGTTGCGGCATTTACCAACTGGTCGCCCAACTCGACCGAAACGGTCGTCATATTCGCCTCTGTTACGACGACAACGGGACTGCCGCACAGCATTTTACGACGGCAGCGGCCGACACTTTCCAACCCGTATTCTCCTCCATCCGTCTGAATGACAACGATCCCGACTTCGACCCGGCCGGAGCGGGACGTCTTCGTTTCCGAAGACGAGCGTTTCTACGTCAACCGCCTCACCTCCGTCACCTTCAACGGTAAGTGAACTGGTGCACGATGACTATGACGGCTACGGCGATTTGACCGCCGTTTACGGACGCGACGGCAAAAACTGCGCGGTTTCGCCTACCGCAACCACATCATGGTCGAACACAGTCAGCCCGACGGACTGGTATCCCTGCCACGAATACGACCGTTACGACACCGACGGCAAAAGTGCTCAAAAGCAGCAACAACCTCGGCGAAGAATGGACGTTCGATCACCGCAAAGACCATACTCGTCGTTACCGACGCATTGGGGCGGACGGAAGTGTACGGTTTCGACGAAAACCGGGAACTTATCTACCGCATCGATGCCGACGGACAACGCAGCGACAGCGAACGCGACAGCTACGGCCGCATTACCGTAGAACGCGACCCGCTCGGACGCGAAACCCGCTATCTCTACGATACCGAAGGCAACGTCATCGCCATCACCGCGCCGGACGGCAGCAGCACCCAAATCGACTACCACGAAAACCCTCAACCCGCCGTTGCCGTCAACGATCCCGCAGGCAGGATTACCGCCTACGATTACGATGGACGCGGCAACCTCGTCAGCATCACCGACCCCGCCGGTTACACCACCAGTTACGGCTACAACGCCCGATGGCTGCCCGAAACCATTACCGACGCCTTAGGCAAAAACCCGACGCCTACACTACGACACCTCGACCAACTCGTCAGCTTTACCGACTGTACCGGCGAAACCACCCGCTTCGGTTAGCACCCGAATACGGCGATCTCGAAACCGTTACCGATGCGCTGGGCCATACCACCCGCCACCACTACGACGCAGCGGGTAACCCCGTCCGTACCGACTCACCCTGACGGCAGTCACGAAACCTTTCGAATACGACCGCCTCAACCGCGCTGACCGCCCACTATCGACGGACTCGGCGCCAAAACCGCCTACGAACCGCAGTGGACGGACTCGCCGCTCAAACGCACCAACGCGCTGGGCCATACCTTCGCCTACGCCTACGACAAAGCCCGCCGTCTGACCGTCCTCACCAATGAAAACGGCGAAACCTACCGTCTCGATTACGACCAAACCGACAACCTGATCCAAGAAACCGCTGGGACGGCAAAATCACCGCCTACGGCTACGATGCCGCCGGACAACTGGTTCAGCAGACCGAATACGGTCAAAGCAATAATGAAGGTCGTCTGAAAGAGCGTCCTGAAACTTGGCACATCCATCATTTCAAACGCAACATCCTCGGCCAACTGATCGAAAAACAAAGCCGCAAAGTCTCCGCCGCAACGGGACAAAGCAAAGACGAAGGCATCAGCCGCACCTCGCTTTCGAGTACGACCCGATTACCGCAACCTGACCAAAGCCCGCAACTCACTACAGCAGCGTCGAACTCGCCTACGACGAACTCCCTGACCGCCTCATCGGCGAAACCACCGTCCACAACGGCCAGCGCCACCGTAAGCTACCGGTATGACCCGCTGGGCAACCGCATCCGCACCATCCTGCCCGACGGCCGCCATATCGATTACCTTTACTACGGCAGCGGACACCTGCACCAAATCAGCCTCGACGGCGAAGTCATCAGCGACATCGAACGCGACAAACCGCACCGCGAAACTAAAGCGACGCAGGGCAGCATCAGCAGCTCAGGTACGACTACGACCCCATGGGTCGTCTGAAAAGCCAGCGTACCGTCTGGAGCGGCACACCAACACCCCGCGGCAAACAAAACCCACCAGTCGGCGGCGCCGTCAACCGCCGCTACGCCTCACGACAAAGCCGCAACCTGATTCAAAGCGCCGACCAAAGAAGCGGCGTCCTTAATTACGTTTACGACAAAAATCGGACGCATTCAAGAAGCCCGCAACAGCCAAACCGCCGCAAAGCGAAACCCTTCGCCTTTCGACCCCGCCCACAACATCCTCGACATCCCACGATCTACCCTCTCCCGTGGAGAGGGCAAACGATCGTCTCGATTTCAGACGATCCCCAAAACTCAAGGTCGTCTGAAATCACCTGCCAATCCTAACCCTGTCAGCGGCAACCGCCTCAAAGAATACAACGGCATCGAATACATTTATGATGCCTTGGGCAACCTGATCTCACCGCCAGCTGCCCAATGGCGAGAACCAATATTACCAATACGATTTAGAAAACCAACCTGTCCGCGCTGAAATCAAAAGCCCGCCGGCAACACCGAGATTTGGACTTACGCCCTACGACCCGTTCGGGCGAAGACTGAGTAAGGAAAGAAAAGACAAACTCGCCTGGACTGAGTACCGAACCGAAACGCACCCACTTCGTCTCGGGACGGAACGCGATTACTTCAGGAGTACACCTGACAAAAGGCTGCTACACCCCATATCTCACACCGACCAAGACAGCTACGAACTGTTGGCGCAAGTCTTTTGACAACGCCAAAGACGGCAAACAATACTCAGCTATTTCCATACCGACCAAATCGGCATACCGCGCGAGATGACCGACATCCACGGCAATCTGTTGTGGTACGGCGAATACACCGCCTGGGGTCGTCTGAAAAAGGATGAGCGGGTTTACAAGAACGCGCACCAGCCGTTCAGACTGCAGAAACCAATACTTTGATGAAGAGACAGACTCGCATTACAACCTGATGCAGCATCATGAGCCAGAGGTCGGGCGGGTTTGTAAATCAGGATCCGATCAACAGTGGGTGGAGAATCTTTATTGGTTTGCTCCGAATGTGCAGGAGTGGGTCGATCCGTTAGGGTTATCAGGTAGGAATAACACATTTATTCATTACACTGATAAGTCGGGATTCGATGCGATTATGCAATCTAAATCTATAAAACCAAATAGGGAAAACATATATAACAGATATACTCATGACTCCATCTCATGTAGAAAGAGATTTAATGATAGGAAACCCTAGTTATGCAGGCTGCGGAAATTACGCCATTATTTTCCGAGCAGACCCTGTCAGATGGCAAATATCAAACCATCAATTAATATACTGAAATATATACATGAAGGGAAATTAGATTTGAAGGAAATATTATATGCTGGGAAAAACTCCATATACTACATTTGAAACATTGGACGAGAACACTAAGTGTAAAATGACGGTGCAGCTTAATGTGAGAAAAAGGAAAGTGTTAGAAAGGATATGAAATGGAAATTACCTCTAATATTTCGTTAACGCATGATGAAATTAATGCTTTAATTAAATTGATACTGTATATTAAATTTTGAATCAGACGATGTTGAGACATTATATTCTGCTAGCCCTTTTATAAATTCAGTTTTAAAAAGATGCTTCAAGGAACATATATATTATAAAGATAGATTGATATAAGCTTTTCTCAGAAACTATCTGATATAGATAAAAATTTATACTATTGAAATGCTCGTGAAACCAATTCTCAAGACAAGAAATTAAATAATGGTATTTTAGATAATTATGCCTATCCTTATAGATGGTAAATTTATTAATGTGCCATTGCACCTAATACGCAAAATTGGGGTGATCCGATGGGATTGAAACTGTTGGAAGATGGATGAGTACAGCAGAATATGATCAAATGCTTTCAACAGGAAAAGTCATTCAAAGTAATTCAGAACTACTCATGTTGCAACTCCTGCGAATATAAATGCTTTTGGTAAACAGGCTCCAAAGCAAAGCCGCAGCCCGCACAAAACCTTCAAATCTGATATTAGTTTCTGTTCAGTTTCCGCTTTTCAGACGGCTCAATCCGTTCTTTGAGCAAGCCGTAGCCCGCATGAAACCTCCAATCCCGATGTAGGGGTGTGCGGAACGCACGCACGCGGTTTCTGTTCAAACGACCTCAATCCTGACGCTGGTGAGCGTCCTCGGCTACTTTGAAAGTGCAGGCTGCTTTCAAAGCCCCAAAAAGGTTCAGCTAGCCTGCACTATTCAAAAACAAAGCAGTAGCCCCGCACAAACCTTCAATTCTGATGTTATGTGTGGCGGTAGCACGCATCGTGGCTCCTAAGCCAGACGGCCTCAAAACCTTCTTTTAGGTCGTCTGAAAGATTGGTTCTAACAATCTCATTACTAGTCAGCTACGACACCGACGGCAAAGTGCTTAAAAGCAGCAACAACCTCGGCGAAGAATGGACGTTCGACTACCGCAAAGACCATACCGTCGTTACCGACGCATTGGGGCGGACGGAAGCGTACGGTTTCGACGAAAACCGGAACTTATCTACCGCATCGATGCCGACGGACAACGCAGCGACAGCGAACGCGACAGCTACGGCCGCATTACCGTAGAACGCGACCCGCTCGGACGCGAAACCCGCTATCTCTACGATACCGAAGGCAACGTCATCGCCATCACCGCGCCGGACGGCAGCAGCACCCAAATCGACTCACACGAAACTCTCAACCTGCCGGTCTGTCAACGATCCCGCAGGCAGGATTACCGCCTACGACTACGATGGACGCGGCAACCTCGTCAGCATCTACCGACCCCGCCGGTTACACCACCAGCTACGGCTACAACGCCCGATGGCTGCCCGAAACCATTACCGACGCCTTTAGGGCAAAACCCGACGCTCTACACTCACGACACCTCGACCAACTCGTCAGCTTTACCGACTGTACCGGCGAAACCACCCGCTTCGGTTACACCGAATACGGCGATCCCGAAACCGTTACCGATGCGCTGGGCCATACCACCCGCCACCACTACGACGCAGCGGGCAACCCCGTCCGTAGCCGACTACCCCGACGGCAGTCACGAAACCTTCGAATACGACCGCCTCAACCGGCTGACCGCACACATCGACGGACTCGGCGCCAAAACCGCCTACGAACTCGCAGTGACGGACTGCCGCTCAAACGCACCAACGCGCTGGGCCATACCGCCTACGCTTCACGACAAAGCCTCGCCGTCTGACCGTCCTCACCAATGAAAACGGCGAAACCTACCGTCTCGATTACGACCCGACCGACAACCTGATCCAAGAAAATCGCTGGGACGGCAAAATCACCGCCTACGGCTATGATGCCGCCCGACAACTGGTCCAACAGACCGAATACGGCCAAAGCAATCATGAAGGTCGTCTGAAAGAGCCGTCCCGAGACTTGGCACATCCACCGTTCAAACGCAACATCCTCGGCCAACTGATCGAAAAACAAAGCCGCAAAGTGTCCCACAAAAACGGGCAAAGCAAAGACGAAGGCATCAGCCGCACCCTGTTTCGAATACGACCCGATTACCGCAACCTGAGCAAAGCTCGCAACCACTCACAGCAGCGTCGAACTCGCCTACGACGAACTCGACCGCCTCATCGGCGAAACCACCGTCCACAACGGCCAAAGCGCCACCGTAGGCTACCAATACGACCCGTTGGGCAACCGCATCCGCACCATCCCGCCCGACGGCCGCCATATCGATTACCTTTACTACGGCAGCGGATACCTGCACCAAATCAGCCTCGACGGCGAAGTCATTACCGACATCGAACGCGACAAACTGCACCGCGAAACTAAAGGACGCAGGGCAGCATCAGCAGCCTGTACGACTACGACCCCATGGGTCGCCTGAGCCAGCGTACCGTCCGGAGCGGCACACCAACACCCCGCGGCAAACAAAACCTGTTAGTCGGCGGCGCTGTCAGCCGCCGCTACGCCTACGACAAAGCCGCAACCTGATTCAAAGCGCGACTCAGAAGCGGCGTCCTCCATTACGTGTCTACGACAAAATCGGACGCATTCAAGAAGCCCGCAACAGCCAAACCGCCGCAACGAAACCTCTCGCCTCGACCCCGCCCACAACATCCTCGACATCCCAACATCTACTCCTCTCCCGTGGAGAGAGCAATGATCATGCGCTGATTTCAGACGACCCCAAAACTCAAGTTCGTCTGAAATCACCCTGCCAACTCTAACCTTTGTCAGCGGCAACCGCCTCAAAAGAATACAACGGCATCGAATATTATCTATGACGCATTGGGCAACCTGATTCACCGCCAGCTGCCCAATGGCGAGAACCAATATTACCAATACGATTTAGAAAACCAGCCTGTCCGCGCCGAAATCAAAAAGCCAGCCGCAATACCGAGATTTGGGAATATGCCTATGACCCGTCTCGGGCGAAGACTGGAGTAAGGAAAGAAAAGACAAACCTGCCTGGACGAGTGTACCGATCCGAAACGCACCCACTTCGTCTGGGACGGAACGCGATTACTTCCAGGAGTACACCCACAAAGGCTGCTACACCTATATCTATACCGACCAAGACAGCTACGAACTGTTGGCGCAAGTCTTTGACAACGCCAAAGACGGCAAACAATACATCGCCTATTTCCACAACGACCAAATCGGCATCCCGCGCGAGATGACCGACATCCACGGTAACCTCTTATGGTACGGCGAATACACTCGCCTGGGGTCGTCTGAAAAAGGACGAGCGGGTTTTTACAAGAATGCGCACCAGCCGTTTAGATTGCAAAACCAATACTTTGATGAAGAGACCGACTGCATTACAACCTGATGCGGTATTACGAGCCTGAAGCCGGACGATTTGTGAAACTCAGACCCGATTGGGTTGTTATGGAGAGAATCTTTATTGGTTTGAGCTCAATACAAGTAAGTGGTTTGATGTCCTAGGCTTAAATAAAAATCTGCCCTGCTCCATATTGGCCTCCTAATAGAGGTGTTTTAGGTGAAGTAAGGAGTATTACACTTCCAGTTGGTACTCTTGTTGATAGGTATGGTTATTCAGGAGGAACATTTGTATCCCCGGTAGGAACACCATATCCTATGAGAGCCTTACCTCCTGGTTCTAATCAAAAGCCTTATACTATATATAGGGTACTGAAACCGATTGATAATGTAGCTGCAAGTAAAATTATGCCTTGGTCTCGAGAGATTGGATTAGGACACAATATGAGTTGCCAAACCTGTTAAATCATATAGAATCTGGGCATCTGGAAGAGGTGAAAAATAGAAAATGTTAAAAATTAATGAGTTGAATTCTTATCTCAAAAGTAAAGGAATACCAGAAGATAGTTACTCAATCAATGAAGTAAATGATGAATCATTATGTATTGTTGAAGAAAAATAAAAAAATGGTATATATTTTATTCAGAAAGAGGGTTGAGAACCGAAGAATGTTGTTACTCAAGATGAACATTTGGCAATTTTATATTTTTATAAATCGGTTATCAAAAATGTTAAAAATTTCTTTTCGAATGAAAAAGCAAAACCGTAGCTTGTATGAAACTTTTAATTCTGATGTGGGGTGTGGAATATACACGCGGCTTCTGCTTTTCAAGCGACCTCTAAATCTTCTTCTAAGTCGTCTGAGCTCATCGGTTCTTTAACAATTTTATTATCTGATTGATGTAGAGGTCGTTTGAAAACCGACCTTTCAGGGACCTCTACTAAATTTCTCACCGCTAGTTACACCACCCGACACCACTACGACGCAGCGGGCAACCCCGTCCGTACCGACTCATCCTGACGGCAGTCACGAAACCTTCGAATACGACCGCCTCAACCGTCTGACCGCCCACATCGACGGACTCGGTGCCAAAACTGCCTACGAACTCGCGGTGGACGGACTGCCGCTCAAACGCACCAACGCGCTGGGCCATACCTTCGCCTACGCCTACGACAAAGCCCGCCGTCTGACCGTCCTCACCAACGAAAAACGGCGAAACCTATCGTCTCAATTACGACCCGACCGACAACCTGATCCAAGAAAACCGCTGGGACGGCAAAATCACCGCCTCACGGCTACGATGCCGCCGGACAACTGGTCCAGCAGACCGAATACGGCCAAAAGCAAACTCATGAAGGTCGTCTGAAAGAGCGTCCCGAGACTTGGCACATCCACCGGTTCAAAACGCAACATCCTCGGCCAACTGATCGAAAAAACAAAGCCGCAAAGTCTCCGCCGCAACGGACAAAAGCAAAGATCGAAGGCATCAGCCGCACCCGTTTCGAATACGACCCGATTACCGCAACCTGACCAAAGCCCGCAACCAACACAGCAGCGTCGAACTCGCCTACGACGAACTCGACCGCCTCATCGGCGAAAACCACCGTCCACAACGGCCAAAGCGCCACCGTAGGCTACCAATACGACCCGTTGGGCAACCGCATCCGCACCATCCTGCCCGACGGCCGCCATATCGATTATCTTTACTACGGCAGCGGACACCTGCACCAAATCAGCCTCGACGGCGAAGTCATTACCGACATCGAACGCGACAAACTGCACCGCGAAATCCAAAGGACGCAGGGCAGCATCAGCAGCCTGTACGACTACGACCCCATGGGTCGTCTGAAAAGCTCAGCGTACCGTCTGGAGCGGCACACCAACACCCCGCGGCAAACAAAACCCGTTGTCGGCGGCGCCGTCAACCGCCGCTACGCCTACGACAAAGCCGGCAACCTGATCCAAAGCGCCGACCAAAGAAGCGGCGTCCTCCATTACGTTTACGACAAAATCGGACGCATTCAAGAAGCCCGCAACAGCCAAACCGGCCGCAGCGAAACCTTCGCCTTCGACCCCGCCCACAACATCCTCGACATCCCAACATCTACTCCCTCTCCCGTGGGAGAGGGCTGGGGAGAGGGCAAAACGACCGCTCCGATTTCAGACGACCCCAAAACTCAAGTTCGTCTGGAAATCACCTGCCAACTCTAACCTTGTCAGCGGCAACCGCCTCAAATCATACAACGGCATCGAATACACCTACGACGCATTGGGCAACCTGATCTACCGCCAGCTGCCCAACTGGCGAGAACCAATATTACCAATACGATTTAGAAAACCAGCTCGTCCGCGCCGAAATCAAAAAGCCAGCCGGCAATACCGAGATTTGGGAATATGCCTATGACCCGTTCGGGCGAAGACTGAGTAAGGAAAGAAAAGACAAACTCGCCTGGACGAGTACCGATCCGAAACGCACCCACTTCGTCTGGGACGGAACGCGATTACTTCAGGAGTACACCTACAAAGGCTGCTACACCTATATCTATACCGACCAAGACAGCTACGAACCGCTGGCGCAAGTCTTTGACAACGCCAAAGACGGCAAACAATACATCGCCTATTTCCACAACGACCAAATCGGCATCCCGCGCGAGATGACCGACATCCACGGCAACCTCTTATGGTACGGCGAATACACCGCCTGGGGGTCGTCTGAAAAAGGACGAGCGGGTTTTACAAGAATGCGCACCAGCCGTTTAGATTGCAAAACCAATACTTTGATGAAGAGACCGACTGCATTACAACCTGATGCGGTATTACGAGCCTGAAGCCGGACGATTTGTGAATCAGGACCCGATTGGGTTGTTGGGTGGTGATAACTCTGTATCAGTTTGCACCGAATGCGCAGGATTGGGTTGATCCGTTAGGGTTGTCTTGGCTTGATATTCCGAAAAAAACATGGAGTAACAGCTAAGTCTCACATAATTAATCCACATGGACATCACATCATATTTAAAGGAGACTATAGTCGTTCGCCTGCAATGAGGAAAAATATTAGATCGTTCAATAAATATCGCAAATAAGTATAATGTCCCATTGAATTTTGATGAATCGAAAGTTGTTGGTCGTTCTAATTTGATGATTGCATCAAATGTTAAAGGTGTTCATACACTTAAAAATGCAGGAAAAATTAGCGGATTTACTTTGAAAAGGCTGATAAACGTGTAACGCAATGGATGAAACTGGGTGTGATGAATAAGTCGCAAGCAGATAAATATATGAGAAAGCAACTGATAAGACTTGGTGGTAAAGTATTTGGTAAATATGGCTCTCACAGCAAAAATGTTAACTTAAAAATTTTTATGAGGTTTGAAAATGAAGGCATTAGATGATAAAAATTACTCAAAATTTAATTTATCAAGTTAAAAAGGTGTATTAATTTCATTAGATTTTTGTTCTTTCAAAGTATGAAAATAATAATCTTTTGCATATGTGTTATACATTGACGATTATTGCCAGTATTTAGGTTGAGCAGCAAATACTATTTCTCATTATGAAAAATTAAAAATCACTTCCATCTGAAGAACATTCTTTTGTTAAATGGTATTATCCAGAATTTGAAATAGGAACAGTGAAGTTCCTGATGAAATTGATAAGTCTATTTTAACCATGATATTCAAGAAATTTTAGATGAAATTCAAGAATTATTAGATGATAATTTTGAAATTATACAAGCAAATGTATATGACTCTATTATTGAAGGATTTAAATTAGCATTAAATGAAATAGATGAAGACAAAAATAAAAACATAATATTTTATGTTTCTCTTTGGTGATAGTAATAATGCAGAACTCATGGAAAAATTATTCTGCTGAGAAACTAAATTCTCTAGAAAATTCCGGTTATTTAAGAATCGTTATTCTTAACAACAGCAAGCTGCAGCCCGCACGATACCTTCAGTCCTGACGTGGGGTATGTGCAGTATGCGTGTGTTTTCGTTTTTCAGACGACCTCACTATCTTCTTGGAGGTCGTCTGAATCATTTGTTCTTTAACAATCTTATTAGCAGTTAATACAGAGGTCGTCTGAAAACCAACTTTCAGACGACCTCTACCAAATCGCCTCCCCGGACGGCGGCGCACGGCTGCTGTTTGCCGAAGTCGATTCCGCTGCGGCATTTACCAACTGGTCGCCCAGCTCGACCGCAACGGCCGTCATATCCGCCTCTACATGACGACAACGGGCTGCCGCACAGCATTTACGACGGCAGCGGCCGACACTTCCAACCCGTATTTTCCTCCATCCGTCTGAATGACAACGATCCCGACTTCGACCCGCCGGAGAACGGGACGTCTTTCGCTTTCCGAAGACGAGCGTTTCTACGTCAACCGCCTCACCTCCGTTACCTTCAACGGCAAGGAACTGCGCGTTACGACTACGACGGCTACGGCGATTTGACCGCCGTTTACGGACGCGACGGCAAAAACTGCGCGGTTTCACCTACCGAAACCACATCATGGTCGAACACAGCCAGCCCGACGGACTGGTGTCCCGCCACGAATACGACCGTTATGACACCGACGGCAAAGTGCTCAAGAGCAGCAACAACTCGGCGAAGAATGGACGTTCGACTACCGCAAAGACCATACCGTCGTTACCGACGCATTGGGACGGTACGACAAAGCCGCAACCTGATTCAAAGCGCCGACCAAAGAAGCGGTGTCCTCAATTACATCTACGACAAAATCGGGCGCATTGAAGAAGCCCGCAACAGCCAAACCGCCGCAGCGAAACCTTCGCCTTCGACCCCGCCCACAACATTCTCGACATTCCAACATCTACTCCCTCTCCCGTGGGAGAGGGTCGGGGAGAGGGCAAAACGACCGCTCCGATTTCAGACGACCCCAAAACTCAAGGTCGTCTGAAATCTCCTGCCCACCCTAACCCTGTCAGCGGCAACCGCCTCAAAGAATACAACGGCATAGAATACACCTACGACGCATTGGGAAACCTGATCTACCGCCAGCTGACCCAACGGCGAAAACCAATATTACCAATACGATTTAGAAAACCAGCTCGTCCGCGCCGAAATCAAAAAGCCCGCCGGCAATACCGAAATCTGGACATACGCCTACGACCCGTTCGGACGACGCCTTTCCAAAGAACGCCAAGACAAACTCGCCTGGACGAGTACCGACCCCAAACGCACCCATTTCGTCTGGGACGGCAGCCGCCTACTGCAGGAGTACACCTACAAAGGCAGCTATACCTATATCTACACCGACCCAGACAGCTACGAACCGCTGGCGCAAAGTCTTTGACAACGCCAAAGACGGCAACAATACATCGCCTATTTCCACACCGACCAAATCGGCATCCCGCGCGAGATGACCGACATCCACGGCAATCTCCTGTGGTACGGCGAATACACCGCCTGGGGTCGTCTGAAAAAAGATGAGCGGGTTTACAAGAACGCGCACCAGCCGTTCAGACTGCAAAACCAATACTTTGATGAAGAGACCGGGCTGCATTACAACCTGATGCGCTATTACGAGCCTGAAGCCGGACGATTTGTGAATCAGGACCCGATTGGGTTGTTGGGGGTAGTAACTTTATCGATTTGCTCCTAATATACAGAGTTGGACGGATGTGTTAGGGTTTGGAGGAAAATTAACTATTTTCTCGGATCCTAGTGACTTTGTAGGGCATGCGTTTATTGGCTTGGAGGAAAATGGGAAAACGCAATATATTGGACAATGGCCTGATGGAGATGGATTTAGATATAAATCAAAAGATATTGCAAGTATTCTTATGAGTGATATGGGAGGAGCTATGGATTTCAATGATATTTCACATTTGGGGAGTTCATTTGGTATCAAGAAGCTATAATTTAACTGATGAACAAATGGTGAAGGTTAAAAATTACATAAATGATTTTAATAGTAAAAATACTGAAAACTTCGGCTATAACTTTACGTAACAGGCAATGTGCAAGTTTTGCTTATGGAACGAGTCAAGCTGCTGGCATAGAAGAAATGAAAGATGTCTGGTTGGGTTACTTCCTGCTTCGCTTGCAAGAAAAATTAGAAGGCTTAATAAAGGTAAATAATCATGAAAAATTTTTAACAGGATTAATAGCATCAATTTTGGTATCTTCAACTCCTCCTTATATTTCAAATTATCATTATGATCCAGGGTTTGGAGGTTGGTTCAAAATAATTTTAGCCGAACAACGAAGTAAAAAGAATGTGGAAGCATTAATATAAGTGCTAATCAAATAAATTTTACCTTTTTCATGTAATGGTGAAATTGGTAAGGGTTCAATTCCATTAAGTAGAATCTATTTTGAATATAAAAGATAATATTTTTATCTGCACAGAATAAACAGAGTGGGAAGAATATTTTTCCATTTATTGTTCCAATGAGCAATTTGAGAAGATTAAATTATATATTGGAAATAATATGCAATAAGCAATCCGTAGTTTGATGAAACCTTCAATTCTGATGTAGGGTGGACAATTGCTTTCCCACACCCCTTTCGGGCTACCTGAAAAGTGCAGGCTGCTTTTCAAAGCCCCAAAACGGTTCCACGCCCCGCATAAAACCTTCAAATTCTGATGTTAGGGGTGTGTACGGAATGCACGCACGCGGTTTCTGCTTTTCAGACGGCCTCAATCCGTTCTTTGAGGCCGTCTGAACCATTTGTTCTTTAACAATCTCAGCCAAAACCGCCTACGAACTCGCAGTGGACGGACTGCCGCTCAAACGCACCAACGCGCTGGGCCATACCTTCGCCTACGCCTACGACAAAGCTCCGCCGTCTGCCCGTCCTCACCAACGAAAAACGGCGAAACCTACCGTCTCGATTACGACCCGACCGACAACCTGATCCAAGAAACCGGCTGGGACGGCAAAATCACCGCCTACGGCTACGATGCCGCCGGACAACTGGTCCAACAGACCGAATACGGCCAAAGCAATCATGAAGGTCGTCTGAAAGAGCATCCCGAGACTTGGCACATCCACCGTTCAAACGCAACATCCTCGGTCAACTGATCGAAAAACAAAGCCGCAAAGTCTCCGGTCGCAACGGACAAAAGCAAAGACGAAGGCATCAGCCGCACCCGATTCGAATACGACCCCATTACCGCAACCTGACCAAAAGCCCGCAACCAACACAGCAGCGTCGAACTCGCCTACGACGAACTCGACCGACTCATCGGCGAAACCACCGTCCACAACGGCCAAAGCGCCACCGTAGGCTCACCATACGACCTGTTGGGCAACCGCATCCGCACCATCCTGCCCGACGGCCGCCAGATCGATTACCCGTACTCACGGCAGCGAACACTTGCACCAAATCAGCCTCGACGGCGAAGTCATAACCGACATCGAACGCGACAAACTGCACCGCGAAACTAAAGGACGCAGGGCAGCATCAGCAGCCTGTACGACCATGACCCCATGGGTCGTCTGAAAAGCCAGCGTACCGTCTGGAGCGGGCACACAAACCTCCCGCGGCAAACAAAACTCAGCTATCGGGCTGGCGCTGTCAACCGCCGCTACGCTCACGACAAAGCCGCAACCGATCCAAAGCGCCGACCGTAGCAGCGGCGTCCTCCATTACGTTTACGACAAAATCGGACGCATTCAAGAAGCCCGCAATAGCCAAAGCGGGCCGCAGCGAAACCTTCGCCTCGACCCCGCCCACAACATCCTCGACATCCCAACATCTACTCCCTCTCCCGTGGGAGAGGGCAACGATTGCTCCGATTTCAGACGACCCCAAAATTCAAGGTCGTCTGAAATCACCTGCCCACCCTAACCCGGTCAGCGGCAACCGCCTCAAAGAATACAACGGCATCGAATACACCTACGACGCACTGGGCAACCTGATCTACCGCCAGCTGCCCAATGGCGAAAACCAACATTACCAATACGATTTAGAAAACCAGCTCGTCCGCGCTGAAATCAAAAAGCCCGCAGGCAATACCGAAATCTGGACCCTACGCCTACGACCCGTTCGGACGACGCCTTTCCAAAGAACGCCAAGACAAACTCGCCTGGACGAGCACCGAACCGAAACGCACCCACTTCGTCTGGGACGGCAGCCGCCTGTTGCAGGAGTACACCTACAAAGGCTGCTACACCTATATCTATACCGACCAAGACAGCTACGAACTGCTGGCGCAAGTCTTGACAACGCTAAAGACGGCAAACAATACCTAAGTTATTTCACAACGACCAAATCGGCATCCCGCGCGAGATGACCGACATCCACGGCAATCTCCTGTGGTACGGCGAATACACTGCCTGGGGTCGTCTGAAAAAGGATGGGCGGTTTACAAGAACGCGCACCAACCGTTCAGACTTCAAAACCAGTATTATGATGAAGAGACAAGGCTGCATTACAACCTGATGCGCTATTACGAGCCTGAGGCCGGGCGGTTTGTGAATCAAGACCCTATTAAATTACTTGGTGGGGAACACTTTGTATGGGGTTTGAGCTGAATGCTCTAGCTTTGGGTCGATCCATTAAGGTTTATATGGTTATTACGAACTCTATAAAATGGTAAATTAGTTTATCGTGGGATTACGAAACGTAAAGCCATCGACCGAATAATGGAACACGCCGGCTGCAAAGATTTTTGATGATGCCCGATACATTGAAGACCTAAAAACTATCGAGCTCACCCTGAGATATGGAGGGTTCGGGGTTGTTGCATGACTGGAAAGATGAAAATAGAAATATGCTGAACAAAAAGCGCAGGAGAGTTGAAGGTTATTATCATAGTTATCACAAAGATAAATTTACCAATAATAAAAGACAAGTATGGAAGAACATTTTAATAAAAAGAACAAATAAGCGACAGAATGAAAAATGCAACTTCACTCAACCCAATCTGAAAAACAGGGTTAAAAAGAAACTCGAAATGTCCCAAGCAAAACTGTAAATAATCGAGAGGCAATACTATGAAATATATCAGCAGAGAATTGGGAAAACCCAAGCAATTCCAGAAGTTGTTAGACTATCTGACCGCCTTTTTAAATGATGAAAATACAGACTCTACGCCATTGGATACAGCTGATATAAATGTCTAAAAATAGCCTGCTAATCATCGTATGTCATATGAATTTACAGAGAATGTAGACTGCTTAAAATTGGTGATTAATTTTAGTAACAAGGCATGCAGATGATGATTATGGCATTGTTTGCGTGCATTAGGCGAATTTGGTTTTTATCCACTCAAGAAAAAGTGCAAACTTTATGTTTTAATTATTTAAGTAAGTTCAGGAACCATGAGAGCAAAAATTCAGGACGTGTAGCTCTAGATTTAATAGGATCTTTATCGTGAATTATTAAAAAGAGCCTGATTGGTTTGATTATGTAGTCTCTTTAGATCTACCTCCTGTTAATGAGTCATTTTGGGAATTTTCTATTATGTCTAATAATGAAATTAATTCGTTCGATAAAGAACAAATTTCTTTCATTATCGGAAAATATGAAAAATTTTTACAAAACAAAATACTTTTACAAAAACCTACACTCAGCTTTCGAAAACTATTAAAACACATTTCAGGGGAAACTGTATTAAAGCCACAAGATTTATTGAAAGACGCTTAGTTAAAGTAGGTTGGCTGATAAACCCAACATTTTTCAGGGTAGCCCTTAGCAGCAAGCTGTAGCCCGCACAAAACTTTCAATCCTGACGTGCGGTGTGTACGGTACGTACGGTACGCACACATCATGTTTTCTGTTTTTCAGACGACCTCACTCATCTTCTTTGAGGTCGTCTCGAAAAACCAACTGGTCGCCCAACTCAACCGCAACGGCCGCCATATCGATTACCTTTACTACGGCAGCGGACACCTGCACCAAATCAGCCTCGACGGCAAAGTCATAACCGACATCGAACGCGACAAACTGCACCGCGAAACTAAAGGACGCAGGGCAGCATCAGCAGCCTGTACGACTACGACCCCATGGGTCGTCTGAAAAGCCAGCGTACCGTCTGGAGCGGCACACAAACCTCCCGCGGCAAACAAAACCCGCTGGTCGGGCGGCGCCGTCAACCGCCGCTACGCCTACGACAAAGCCGGCAACCTGATCTCAAAGCGCCGACCAAAGAAGCGGCGTCCTTAATTACGTTTACGACAAATCGGACGGATTCAGAAGCCCGCAACAGCCAAAACCGCCGCAGCGAAACCTTCGCCTTCGACCCCACCCACAACATCCTTGACATTCAACATCTACTCCCTCTCCCGTGGGAGAGGGCTGGGAGAGGGCAACGATCGCTCGATTTCAGACGACCCCAAAACTCAAGGTCGTCTGAAATCACCTGCCCACTCTAACCCTGTCAGCGGCAACCGCCCTCAAATCATACAACCGCATCGAATACACCTACGATGCACGGCAACCTGATCTACCGCCAGCCGCCCGACGTAGCGAAAACCAATATTACCAATACGATTTAGAAAACCAGCCTAGTCCGCGCTGAAATCAAAAAGCCCGCCGGCAATACCGAAATCTGGACATAGCCTACGACCCGTTTGGACGACGCCTTCCAAAGAACGCCAAGACAAACTCGCCTGACGAGTACCGACCCCAAACGCACCTATTTCGTTCAGACGGCAGCCGCTCTACTGCAGGAGCACACCAAAGGCAGCTATACCTATATTCACACCGACCCAGACAGCTACGAACTGTTGGCGCAAGTCTTTCGACAACGCCAAAAGACGGCAAACAATACTTCGCCTATTTCCACACCGACCGTCGAGATCCCCGCGCGAGATGACCGACATCCACGGTAATCTCTTATGGTACGGCGAATAACTCGCCTGGGGGTCGTCTGGAAAAAGGATGAGCAAGTGTTCTATCGGAACGCCCATCAGCCTTCCGACCCAAAACCAATACTTCGATGAAGAGACCGCTTGCATTACAACCTGATGCGCTATTACGAGCCTGAGGTAGCTTTGTGAATCAGGATCCGATTGCTGCTAGGCGGGAGAATCTTTATTCGTTTGCGCCGAATGGGTTAATGTGGGCTCGACCCTGCTGCTTAGTTAAACTCGACCAAGCGATCCCAAGGCTGGTTCGCTAAGTAATGTAGCAGTTCGACGCTGGTATATAAGAGAGGAAAAGTAGAATAAAGGATAATTGCAAACTTTCTTTGAAACAACGTGCTAGGAATCTTTCCAAACAAAGAAAATGAGGCAAGGATTCGAGCAAGAATGTTGATGAAAGATAGAAAGCTGCTATCAAGCTGTACCAAACCGATCCAATGCTAACCTTTTAAACAATTAGTTGCGAAGAAGAAAAAGGGATTGAAGGCAATGCACTTATGTAAAGATATTATAGAACTCAATGCTGAAAAATCTAGAGAATCAGTAAATAAAAAGTTGCTAGATGGTGTCGATTGTGCCAAATTACTTGTAGAGTTAGGGATATGATTATGGAAGCATTAAAAATTAATAACCCTATGGTCTCTTCCATTAGATTTTTCTTTCGATAGTAGTGAAATCAATGAATTAATAGTTGCAATGGATATTGAATTACAAGAAGTGATTATAAGCTCCCAATGCTGATATGTGGTATTTTTACTATGAAAGAAGAATTTATTTTTAGCTTTAATGATGTAGATGACGGCTTAGATATTCGATTTTTCAAAAAGAAAATGAAAATTTAGCTATTATTAATAAAATTACTTATTGTATCCTTTAAATAAAACAGCAAGCTGTAGCCTGTATAAATTTCAAATTATTAGTAGTAGGTAAAGGTGCTCAAAATGCACATGTTTTTCAGTTTTCAGACGGTCTTTTGAGGTAGATGATGATAAACGTTGATAGACAAGATGAATAAAAAGACTGTATATTGAAGAAGATACCCATACTAAGAGATAGCAATGGAAAATTAAAAAGCGATGTACAACATGGTATTTGTGGTAGTACATCAGGAAAAATCTAAAAGAAAGGGAGGAAAATAAAATGAGTTGGACAGTAAGGTGAATTTTATCGTTTTACACAGACAAAGGAAATTAAAAATGTTTATATTACGGACATAGTAGAAAATAAACTAAAATTTAAGTATATGAATATAGCAGAATTTAATGACGAAAAATCTATTCTTTTATAAGAATAATAAAATGTTAAATTCCCATTTAGGTTACCACTTAACATAAAACGGAGAAGGTTGTTTCTTTGGTCGAAGGGAAAAGAGTCACGATGAATCAAGCAGTTAGTTTACACAAATTTGGATGGATTATCCGATTCTTTGAACCTACGATATTAATTTAATTTTGAAAGGCCTACTATTATTTATTGTTTTGCCCCGAGCTGGTGAAACATCAAAATTTTCAAAAAGGAATATTTGATTTATTTTTGGATGCATTAAAACAGCAACAACTTTAAGTAAGTTGCAGCAAGTAGGTTGGATCAAGACCCAACAAAAGCCTGTAAGGTCTGTCTCTGAACATCCGTTCTTTAACAATCCAATCCCATTACCGATTGATGCGTTGGTTGGATATAGAGGTTGTCTGAAAGTATTTTCAGACGACCCACCATCTTCTTTGAGGTCATCTGAAACATTTGTTCTTTAACAATCCTATTAGCAGTTAGACAGAGGTCGTCGAAAACCAACTTTCAGACGACCTCACTAAATCGCCTCCCCGACGGCGGCGCATGGCTGCTTTGCCGAAGTCGATTTTGCCACGGCGATTTGACCGCCGTTTACGGACGCGCCGGCAAAACCGCGCGGTTTCGCCTACCGCAACCACATCATGAAATCGAACACAACCAGCCCCGACGGACTGGTATCCTGCTACGAATACGACCGTTATGACACCGACGGCAAAGTGCTCAAGAGCAGCAAACAACCCGGCGAAGAATGGACGTTCGACTACCGCAAAAGACCATACCGTCGTTACCGATAGACGGACAGAAGTGTACGGGTTTCGACGAAACCGGAACTTAGATGATGTAACATATAAGCTCGCGTGATCTGTAATTTTGCAAGTGCTGGTAGGAGTGGATATGTTAAAAGAACGTCCCGCACATAACGTAGGAAACGACGACAATGCCCAGCCGTGGGACATTGTCGCACAATCCATGTTTCGACAGGATTGAAAATGGATGTAGTCCGCGCAACGTTGCAAAATCCGTTTCGTCGCGCACGATGTGTTCCGTAAAAACGCTGTTGCCAAATGCGCGTTCGTTCCGCCGCCGTTTTGCTGGCGGTATTGCGGTTTTCGGCACGAGGGAAAACGTGCGGAGAATTTGGTTTTTAATCAGCCGCCAGCGCAGGAATAATCCGCATCGTCGGGCGGCAAAGCGTCCAAATGGCATGAATGAGTTCGGCAGCACGCATACGGCAGCAAACGGTTTCAAAGGGATATTGTTTTTGCACATCGCATATAGGCCGCCCGCAATAAGCCGAATGTTCGACAAGCAGGCGCGATTTTGTGTCGGCGAGTTTGACGGTGAAAGACGCCGGCAATGAAGTTTCTGCGATAACGCGCCAGGATTTTTGTTTGCGGGTTTGACGTTGAAAAGGAACGGTTTGTTGTTTAAGGTTTTAACTTTGTTGAAGTTGATGTTTTCAGACGGCATTAGAGGCCGTCTGAAAAGTCTGGAAACGGCAAACCGTCAATCAGCAACAGCGCGTGCGTGTACCGCACACACCCTACACGTTGGTTTTGAAGTTCCGTGTAATTCACAGGTAAGGTGTGACGCAGCCACGCACGCGGTCAGTTGAGCATACAGGATACGGCTTGCTGCGATAACGTGCCATAGAATTTTTGCTTGTGGTTTGGGTGTTGGAGAAGGAATGGTCTGTTGTTTGCTGTTTTAACTTTGTTGAGCTGACGCTTTCAGACGACATTGAGTGCCGCCTGAAAAATTGGAAACGGCAAACCGTCAATCAGTCAATCGCAGCGTGCGTACCGCCACACCCCCACACGCTGGTTTTGAAGTTCCGCGACTCACAGGTAGGGTGTGTGGCGCAGCCACGCTAACGCGGTCTGGTGGGCATGCAGGCTACGGCTTGCTTGTTTGTTAAATTGAAATATGTTTATGTTTCTGGTCTCAATCTAAACCAGTTAATTCCGATGATATTTTCATCAATAAATTGTATTGGCTATATTTTAAAAATCGTTTAATAGCCAGTTATGCTTTACAATCAAATGTTTAGATTAATTTTCTCCGTGTATATCGAGACAACTCTGAAAGCCTATGCATTGCAGAGAATATTAAAACCAATGGATGTAATTTTGTATAGTTTTTAATTATTCCATCCTGTTCTATGGCTAGTGTGTAATATCTGAGCGCTTTAATATACCAAGTAGTAGGAGAGCCATGTATATAAAAATATGCTTTTCTAAGTGCTTTATTATATTTTTGGAATGTTTTAATTTTATCTGTTTCTTTATCTGAACGAGACCATCTTAATACGTTTAGTGATTTTTACATCTTATAATTTTTCCCTGTCTTGTAAGATATATCAATCTCAAAGTTACTAGGTAATAACTCTGATTGTATGTGAGTCACCATATTCGCTATCAAGCTCAGCAGAGAACCAAGCTTTTTGTTTGTAATACTTTTTCCCTATTACTGGATTATTTATGAATAGGAATGAATAATCTAGGACTTTTGTGGATATGAATAGGAAAAGTTCTAGTGCAAAAAGGTAAATTATAAAAACACTCAAATAATGATAATGTGATTTTGCATTACTTGTAATAGGAGAGTCCAAATACTTAGCTAGCGAAGGTAGTATGCCCTTATTTTTAGATAAATTATCTCATTTTTAAAGCTATGGGTGTATTGGATACACCAGAGAGGCTGCAAAGTATTCTGAAAATGAGATACTTTCGCTATTAATAATGCCTTTTGCAGCATTTAAAAACAATAATATAAAAGCAAGCGGGCTAGCAGTTTGAGGTAGACTGAAAGATGCATTATAAAAACTCTTTGCTTGTTGCCAACAAAATTGTGCTTTACTTTTCATGATAACCATAAATCCCACAAACCCCTCAAGAGTCTGTCGCCAAAAACCGCATTTTCACTGATATTTGGTGATATAGATGCTTTTATGGATTGAAAAGATTTTTTTCTTTTAAATTTTATTACTATGAACCATTTAGAAATCTCCAATTTTACAAGACCAATTTTCAAATACTTCCCAGTGTAACTCCCTCTAACCTTCGCCACTTCCTCAGGGTTGCTGCAAGCAATAATTATGCCTGCCTCCATCACCCCTTCCGCCCCTAAAGTCCACAATATAATCCAGCCGTTTTTATAACGTCCAGATTATGCCTCGATAATCACAATCGAGTTGCTTTGCCTTCAGACGGCCTCCAGACTTCCAGCAGCAGGGCGATGTCGGCGAAGTGCAGGCCGTGCGTGGTCTCGTCGAGGATGTAGAGCGTTCTGCCGGTGTCGCGTTTGGAGAGCTCCGGGCGAGTTTGACGCGCCAGCTCGCCGCCGGAGAGGGTGGTGGCGGACTGGCCGAGGCGGATGTAGCCGAGGCCTACGTCCATCAGGGTTTGCAGTTTGCGCGATACGGTGGGGACGGCGTCGAAAAATTCGCGGGCTTCTTCGACGGTCATGTCGAGGACTTGGCTGATGTTTTTGCCTTTGTATTGATTTCGAGGGTTCTCGCGGTTGTAGCGTTTGCCGTGGCAGACTTCGCAGGGACGTACACGTCGGGCAGGAAGTGCATTTCGACTTTGATCGACGCCGTCGCCTTGGCAGGCTTTCGCAGCGGCCGCCTTTGACGTTGAAGGAGAATCTGCCGACGTTGTAGCCGCGTTCGCGCGAGAGGGGGTACGCCGCAAAGAGTTCGCGGATGGGGGGTGAACAGGCCGTGTAGGTGGCTGGGTTGGAGAGCGCGGTGCGCTGATGGGGGATTAGTCGACGTTGATGACTTTGTCGAGGTGTTCGAGGCCGTGGATGTCGTCGTATGGGGCGGGTTCTTCTGGGCGCGGTTGAGTTCGCGGGCGGTGATTTTGGCGAGGGTGTCGTTAATCAGGTGGACTTGCTCGCCGCCGGATACGCCGGGTGATGCAGGTAATCAAACCGAGCGGCAACCTCAAGGGTAACGTTTTTGAGGTTGCTTGCCGCGCGCTTTTTGAGGACGAGCATCCGCTCGGGATTGACGGGCGTGCAGTCAGACGGCACGGCAATGGATTTTTGCCGCTGAGGTATTGTCCGTAATGGAATTTTTCGCATTTGGCGACGTTTTCGGGCGTGTCGGCAATCAGTACGTTGCCGCCGTGTTCACCTGCGCCCGGGACCCATATCGACGACGAAAATCGGCTTCGCGGATGGCGTCTCGTCGTGTCCGACCACAATCACGCTGTTGCCCAAATCGCGCAGTGCGTTTGAGGGTGGCGAGCAGGCGGTCGTTGTCGCGCTGGTGCAGGCCGATGGAGGGTTCTGTCCAGAAACGTACATCACGCCGCGTCAGGCCGCTGCCGATTTGGCTGGCGAGGCGGATGCGTTAGGGCTTCGCCGCCGGAAAGGGTTTCGGCGGAGCGGGAGAGATTTCAGGTAATCCAGTCCGACGTTAATCAGGAAGCCGAGCCGCTCGGTGATTTCTTTGAGGATTTTTCGGCGATTTGTTTTTGTTGCCGTCCAAATCCAGCGTTTCAAAGAATTGGTGGGTTTTGGTGAGCGGCCAGGCGGAGACTTCAGTAACGGTTCGCCGCTGACGTAAACGTAGCGGGCTTCTTTGCGCAAACGTGCGCCGCCGCAGCTCGGGCAGGCGCGGTGGTTTTGGTATTCGCGCAGTTTTTTCGCGCACGGTTTCGCTGTCGGTTTCGCGGTAGCGGCGTTCGAGATTGGGGATGATGCCTTCGAAGGCGTGGCTGCGGTTGAAGGTGGTGCCGCGTTCAGACAGGTAAGTGAAATCACTGACTTTTGCCCTGAACCGTGCAGCATGACTTTTTGACTTTTTTCAGGCAGCGTTTCCCAAGCAGCCTCGTACATCGAAACCGTAATGCCGCGCCAGCGACTGAATCATTTGGAAATAGAACTGGTTGCGTTTGTCCCAACCGTCAATCGCGCCGGTTGCCAGCGATACTCGGGATGGGCGACCACTTTTTCGGGGTCGAAGAAATTGGTGTTGCCCAAGCCGTCGCAAGTCGGGCAGGAACCCATCGGGTTGTTGAACGAAAAAGGCGCGGCTCCAATTCGGCAGGCTGTACGAACACACGGGGCAGGCGAAACGCGCGGAAAACCAATGTTCTTCGCCGCTGTCCATTTCATTGCCAGCGCGCGCTCGTTGCCGTGGCGCAGCGCAGTTTCAAAACTTTCCGCCAGCCGCCGCTTGATGTCCGCTTACTTTCACGCGGTCGATGACCACGTCGATATTGTGCTTTGATGTTTTTCCAGCTCGGTACTTCGTCCAGCTGATAGACTCGCCGTCCACGCGCTACCCGCGCAAAACCTCTGCGCCTGCAAGTCGGCAAAGAAAATCGACAACTCGCCCTTACGCTCGCGCACCGCCGGCGCCAGAATCATCACGCGCGTGTCTTCCGCAGCTTCAAGACGGCATCGACCATCTCGCGATACGGTCTGGCTCGACAGCGGCAGATTGTGTTCGGGGCAACATGGCGTGCCGACGCGGGCGTACAAAGGCGCAGGTAATCGTGGATTTCCGTTACCGTACCGACGGTAGAACGCGGTTGTGGCTGGTGGATTTTCTGCTCGATGGAAATCGCGGGCGACAGGCCTTCGATCAAATCGACGTCGGGTTTGTCCATCATCTGCAAAAACTGCCGCGCATAGGCGGAAAGGCTCTCGACATAACGTCTCTGCCTTCGGCATAGAGCGTGTCAAACGCCAGCGACGACTTGCTGCTGCCCGACAGCCCCGTGACCACCACCAGCTTGTGGCGCGGAATGTCCAAATCGACGTTTTTCAAATTATGCGTGCGCGCGCTGCGGATGCGGATGGTGTCGTTGTCGCGGGCTTCTGAGTGGGGAGTTTTGCTGTCGTTTTGATGATGGTGGTTGCACATGGTCGGACTGTCTTAAGCGGCTAAAAATAAAACGGCTATTGTAACACTTTTTCGCTTGGGTTTCAGACTAGCGGAGGTCGTCTGAAAAAGCTGCAGGGTATTTTCAGACGACCTTTGGTCATTGAGGGAATGGATTTTAATGGCTTTTGTTATTACGGAGTTTGCTTATCGTTTTGGGTTTTTCGCTATCCGGCAAGGTCGTACTGTAAGATAAAGGATGTATAGTGGATTAAATTTAAATCAGGACAAGGCGACGAGCGCTGCAGATAGTATCAGATAGTACGGCAAGGCGAGTGCAACGCCTGTCACTGGTTTAAAAGTTTAATCCACTATAAATTTTAAAAAGTGATGGCGTAACGGCCGTATTGGGGAAATGCGAAGCGTGTTTCTCGAGTACGGCTTTTATATTTAAGCTGCTTTTTGATTTGGATTTTTAATATAGTGAATTATTAAAAACTATCATATCGGTTTGTTGCATTGTTACAACAAAAATACCATATCTTGTGTTCTTGCGATTTAATTCGCACCATATATTGTATTTATGAGTAGCAAGTCATGGCGGCATTGAAATTCACAATCGAGCAAATCGTATGGCAGGAAGTGCCGGGCGAAGTGTCGCTGGCGTTTCTGTTTTCAGGCTGCCCGCTGCGCTGCAAAGGCTGCCACAGTGCCGATGCATGGAAAGAGGGTATCGGCACGGAATTGACTGAGGATTATTTGAGAGGTCGTCTGAAACGCTATCGCGGGCTGATTAGCTGCGTGTTGTTTATGGGCGGGGAAATGGCAGCCGGAAGCCTTGCAGAAAATGTTGGGCATCGTGACGCAGGCAGGGTTGAAAGCCCTGTTTGTACACACGGTTTGGAGCGTGAGGAGCTGGAGGCGGTTTCAGACGGCATCCCTGCCTCATCTGACGTATCTGAAAACCGGCCGCTGGCAGATGGAGCTAGGCGGCTTGGACAGCCCGACCACCAATCAGAAGTTTATCGATTTGCGCATCGGGGAGGTGAGGAACCGCTTGTTTATCAAAGACAAACCAGCGCCCAAAATCATTCCCGATTACGACCCAGCCGCAGGCAGCGGCTTTTCAGACGGCCTGAGGCTTTTTATCCAACCCACACAGGAGGACTTAACACGATTCTGGCTGCATCCCGAACAGTTAAACGGCAAACTGCAATTCATGCACGACTACATCAGCGCGCAAAAACGCGGCGGACGGCTCGAAATGGACGCCAACGCCAATGTTACCCAGAAAAACATCGCCACGATGGAAGCGGAAATCATGAAAAGACTTTTTCGTGCAGATTAACCGCGCCCAAGTGTCGCGCAAAATCGCCGAAATTTTCGACCAATCCGTTGTCGACGAATACATCCGCCAGATTGAGGCGCATGAGATTTATGTGCACGACGAAACCAGCCTCAAGCCTTATTGTGTGTCGGTTACGCTGTATCCTTTCCTGCTCGACGGGCTTAGCAAACTCGGCGGCGAATCTAAAGCGCCGCAACATCTGGCTTCGTTTTGCGGCTCGTTTATCAACCCTTGTGTTTGCCATCAGCGCGCAGTTTGCCGGCGCGGTGGCGACGGTGGAATTCTGACCCTATTTCGACTACTTTGCCCGCAAAAGACCATGTGACGATTATTTGAAACCCACGGTAAAAGAAATCGCCAACCATATGCAGCAGGTGTATAGCATCAACCAGCCAGCTGCCGCGCGCGGTTATCAGAGCGTATTCTGGAATATTTCCGTTTACGATCAATACTATTTCGACGCAATGTTCGGCGATTTCGTCTTCCCCGATTTCAGCAAAACCGGTGTGAGGAGCGTAGCGAAGCTGCAAAACTCTTCCTCAAAATGGTTCAATCAGGAACGCACCAAAGCTGTTTTGACTTTCCCCGTCGTGACCGCTGCGATGCTGACCGATGGCGGCAAATGCAAAGACACCGTGTTCGCCGACGCAAATGGCGAAAGAGTTGGCGGAGGCAATTCCTTCTTCGTTTATCTTTCCGACAATCCTGACTCGTTGGCTTCCTGCTGCCGCCTGCGTAACGCCATCTGAAGACCGCACCTTCAGCTATACCCTGGCGCAGGCGGCGTGGCGACTGGTTCCATCAACGTCATCACCATCAATATGAACCGGTTGAGCAAGACGGGCGCGACCTTGCCGCCGAAGTCGCCAAAATCCACAAATACCAATACGCCTACCGCAAACTGATGGAAGAATACCAGCCGCCGGAATGCTGCCCGTTTACGATGCAGGTTTCATCACGCTGGACAAACAGTTCCTCACCATCGGCATCAACGGCATGGCGGAAGCCGCCGAATCGCAAGGCATCAAAGTCGGCTACAACGACGACTACATTAACTTTCGTCCAAGGCCGTCTGAAAACCATATTCGAAGCCGCAACCAAGCCGCCAGCAAACACTACGGCGTGAAGTTCAACACCGAGTTTGTCCCTCGCTGAAAACCTCGGCGTGAAAACGCCAAATGGGACAAAGCCGACGGCTACAAAGTCAGCCGCGAATGCTACAACTCCTATTTCTACGTCGTCGAAGACGAAGCAAATCAACGCGCTCGACAAATTCCCTGCTGCACGGCAAAAGAACTGGTGGACTGGCTCGACGGCGGCTCCGCGCTGCACCTGAACCCAGACGAAGCCCTGCCCTGAATCCGCTACCGCTCGCTTTTTGGACATTGCCGCGCAAACCGCTGCAACTACTTTGCGTGAACGTGCGCATCACCATCTGCAACGAATGCGGCCACATCGACAAACGTACCCCTGCACGCCTGTTCCGCTTGCGGTTCGCATGACATCGACTACGGCACCACGCGTCATCGGCTACCTGAAACGCGTATCCGCATTCAGTAGCGGTCGTCGCAAAGAACACGCACTGCGGCACTACCACCGCAGCGGCTTGATGGTATTGAATAGAGTAGAAGGTCGTCTGAAAACCGGTTTGGGTTTTCAGACGACCTTTTTAGGTTTTGTCTAGGACTTTATAAAGGATGGAAGAGTTTATAGTGGATTAACTTTAAACTAGTACGGCGTTGCCTCGCCTTAGCTTTCAAAGAGAACGATTCTCAAGGTGCCGAAGCACGCAGAATCGGTTCCGTACTATCTGTACTGGTCACGGCTTCTGCCGCCTTTGTCCTGATTTGAAAGTTTAATCCACTATAAAATTGTGGTATTTTTGAAAGCTTAAACTCAATTAGCCTTTGAAGCCGAGAATAAGAAAAACGACCGATACGCTGTACTCGGTCGTTTTTACGAATACCCGCTAAATTAGAACCAAGCTTTTGATCAAAGCGGCAGTACCTGCGATACCGCCAATCGCCGACTGCATTGGCTGCGGTACCCATTGCGCCGTTGACTTGGTCACGTTTGTCTTGGCGTTTTTCGCGTTCCAATGCCAGCTCTTCTGAAACATTGGTACGTTGACGGCGGTGTTGTTCCAGCTCGGCACGGAGAGTTGTGCAGATTCGCGGTTGCGGCCAGCTTTGATGGCTGCAGAGTCGCTACCGATAGCCAAATCGCCTCACGGAGCTTCCAGGGGCGGAGCAACCGTGATAACGAAAGAAGTCAGGAGCAGGGGCTGCGATTTTATTTTTTTCATGATGTTACCTGTTTGAAATATAAGTATTAGGAATCCAATAATCCGTAAGGACCGTGATCAGTGAAGGATGTAGATGCGGTTGTTGCGGTTTGGCGCGGTTGATAGCGTCGGCTTCATCCATCATTTCTTGACGGCGCCTGCGGCGGCGCTCTGCACGTTCTGCGCGTTCGTCAGCTTGAACGCGGCGGGAGTCGGCACGCATGGTGGCTTCTTGTTCATAGGATGGTGAGTAGTGCATATGGCCGTAAGTACAGCCGGTAAGCGCACCAATCAGAGCAGTCAGTAAAATAGCTTGTTTTAACATAGGTAATAATCTCAGATGAAAAGAAGGGCTGGTGAAAAAATTTTCTGTATATTATTTTAATCTTATGGAATTTATAGTTAAAACTTCTGTCGTAATTCAAAAAGTATGTTAACGAATGTTTTGGAATTTATTTCATATATGAAAGAAACAAATCAAATCGTTTTTGCAATGAAACTGCATGACAATATTGGGTTTTATGGAAGTTCCTCGATAAATTATTACTTGAAAACTTATTTAAATCTTACGAAAAACGAATTTCAGAGATTAAATGAGAAATACTTTAGGTTTGCTGCAGAAACAACGAAAAAGATGTCTACTATTTTAGAATATTATGATAATAGAAATTTTCCCGCCGTTTTGTCAGCATGTCTTTAGAGTCATCAATCAAAAATTTTTGGGATAAGTCAAAACTAAGCAGGGAAATTCTGGTCTGAACGGTTGTTTTCTCGAATTATGGGAAACATTCAATCTTATTTATATTAAGATTCGGTTTATTGTAAACAGGCGAATTGTGTCATGAGCGAACATTTGGAAGAGCAGGCTGCGGGCTTGGGTATTGATTTGGGTTTTCACGACATCGGTGGAATTTATCATGCGACCAAGCCCGAGGTTTTGGAAGGGATTATTAAGGCTTTGCAGCAGGACGGTTTTTCAGACGACCTTTATGCGGATACTTTGGTCGCGCATGAAAAACGGTCGGGAATCTTTGCAACTGCCTGCTGAGTTTCATGGCGCAGCTGAAATTTGCTTGGAAGACGAAGCGGGCGGACGGCAGGTTTTGCCGTTGAACCATGGCGAAGACGGCGTGCTTTGGGTTGCGCTGCCGGCTTTGGCTTGCGGCTATTACACTTTGTCTGCAGAAGTGGAAGGCGATGCCCGCAAGGTACGGCTGGTGGTCGCGCCGCAGTCGGTTTATCAGCCGAAAATGCTGGAACACGGTTTGCACATGAACGGGCTGACGACGCATTTGTACAGCCTGCGTTCGCAACGGAACTGGGGCATCGGGGATTTCACCGATTTGCTCGATTTGATGGCGTTTGCGGCGGATAAGCAACTGGATTTCGTCGGCATCAATCCGCTGCACGCGCTTTTCAGTGCCAAGCCTGCTTTTGCCAGCCCGTACAGCCCGTCTTCGCGCGAATGGCTCAATCCGATTTATCTGGATGTGGAGAGGGTCGGCGCGTTTTCCTATAACGAAAAGCTGAAAAACTGGCTCAAAGCGAGCCGAATATCTGCCAGCGCATTGCGGCGTTGCGGATTACGGAAACCGTCGCTTATACGGCGGTTTGGGCGTTCAAGCGCGATGCTTTGCAGAGGGCGTTTGACGCGTTTGAAAACGACGGATGCGAAGCCGCCGAACAAGAGCGGGCGGCATTTGACGCCTTTGTCGAAGAACGCGGCTGGGCTTTGGAAGGCTTCGGGTTTTGTTTGAGGCGTTGGATCAGTATTACAACCGCTCCGGCGAAGTGGGTTGGCTGTCTTGGCCGTCGGAATTTCATGATCCGCATGGCGAGGCGGTTCAAAGATTTGCACAGGGTCATTGCCGCGAAATCCGTTTTTATATGTGGCTGCAATGGCTTTGCGCGGAGCAGTTGCGCGAAGTGAACGAGGCGGCTGCGGCGCGCGGCGTGAAGCTGGGGATTTACGGCGATTTGGCGGTCGGCGTGGCACGCGGCAGTGCGGACACTTGGCTTAACCGCGCCGATTATTGTCATGGATATGGCAGTCGGCGCGCCGCCCGATCCGTTCAGCCCGACGGGGCAAAACTGGGATTTGCCGCCGCTCAATCCGATGATGTTGAAGCACACGGGCTATGAGAAGTTCGTCCGACTGTTGCGTGAAAATATGCGGCTTTACGGTATCTTGCGCATTGATCATGTGATGGCTTTGTGCCGTCTGTGGTGGGTTGCGGGCAAGACGGCGGACTTTGGCGCGTATGTGCATTACGACGCGGATGTGATGTTTGCCATCCTGGCTTTGGAAAGCCGGGCGGAATCAATGCGTGGTCATCGGCGAGGATTTGGGAACGGTACCCGACCAAGCGCGGTATTTGCTGAACCGTTATCAGGTGTTTTCTTATAAGGTCGTGTATTTCAGCAAAGGCTGGCACGGCTTTGAGTTGCCCGAAGAATATCCCGAACAGGCGATTACGGTGGTCAGTACGCACGATGTCGCGCCCTTGGCGGGCTATTGGACGGGCAAGGATTTGATTTGATGTTCCGCTTGGGTACGATTCCCGATGCGGAAACTTTTCAGACGACCTTGGAAGCGCGCGAACACGACAAGGCGGATTTGTTCGATAAGTTGAAACACGCAGGCTGCCTGCCCTGCCGACGCCGAGATGTCGTCTGAAATTGATGAAACGCTGTTAACCGCCTTGCACCGTATGCCGCCATGAGCCGCAGCAAACTGTATGCGGTGCAACTGGAAAACCTGCTGGGCATGAGCGACAACCTGAATGTGCCGGGCGTTTCCGAGGGTTATCCCAACTGGGCGCGCAAAATGCCCGTCGCGCTTGAAGATTTTTCCCCACAACCGCCTGATGGGCGGCCAACTTGCCATGATTGGAGAGGTACGCATGAAGAAAAACAGCCGGATGAAGCCTTATCATGAGCTTGACCAAGTCGAACTTGACACGGTCGAAAGCCTGTTTCTTGCCACCCACAGTGATTTGTTCGCCTATTTGGGTCGACACCGCCTTGCCGAAGGCGACGAGGTCGTGCGGACCCTGATTCCGAACGCTTGGGGCGTGGATATTGTCAACCGTGAAACTGGCGAACTGATTACGTCGTCTGAAAAAGTCGATGAACGCGGATTCTTTGTTGCCGTGCTGCCCGAAGGCGCGCCCGATTATGCCTTGAACGTCCGTTATGCCGAAAATGCCGAGCCTGTGCGCGAAGAAGACCCTTACCGCTTCGGCTCCGCCTTAAAAGACATGGACTCTTGGTTGCTGGCGGAAGGCAAACACCTGCGTCCCGTATGAAACTTTAGGGCGCGCATTTTGCCGAAGTGGACGGCGTGAAAGGTGTGAGCTTTGCCGTATGGGCGCCGAACGCGCAGCGCGTGTCCGTCATCGGTGAATTCAACCACTGGGACGGCCGCCGCCACGTCATGCGTTTCCACCGCGACAACGGCATTTGGGACATCTTTATCCCCGCCGTCAAGCTCAACGCCCTCTACAAATTTGAAATCCGCGATGCCAACGGCAATGTTCGGCAAAAACCGACCCGTATGCCTTCGGCGCAGAGTTGCGTCCGAATACGGCGTCTGTCGTGCGCGGTTTGCCGGACAAAGTGGATACACCCGACTTCCGCGCCCGCGCCAACGCCATTGACGCGCCCATCAGCATTTATGAAGTGCATTTGGGTTCGTGGAAACGCAATCCCGAAAACAACTTCTGGCTGACTTACGAACAGCTCGCTAAAGACTTGGTCGCATACGTCAAAGACATGGGCTTCACCCATATCGAGTTCCTGCCCGTGTCCGAATATCCCGTTTGACGGCTCGTGGGGCTATCAGGGCGACAGGATTGTATGCGCCGACCAGCCGTTTCGGTTCGCCCGACGAATTGCGTGCCCTGATTAAAGCCGCCCACAACGAAGGCATCGGCGTCATTCTCGACTGGGTGGTCGGACACTTCCCGACCGACGACCACGGGCTTGCCAAGTTTGACGGTACCGCGCTGTACGAACACGCCGACCCGCGCGAAGGCTACCACCAAGACTGGAACACCCTGATTTACAACTTCGGCAGAAACGAAGTCAAAAACTTTCTGCAAGGCAATGCCCTGTATTGGATAGAGCGTTTCGGTTTTCGACGGCATTCGCGTGGACGCCGTCGCCTCCATGATTTACCGCAACTACTCGCGCAAAGACGGTGAATGGATACCCAACCAATACGGCGGCCATGAAAACCTCGAAGCCATAGCCTTCCTGCGCGATACCAATACCATGCTGAAAGAGGTCGTCCCGTCTGCCACCGAAATCGCTGAAGAATCGACCTCGTTCGCCAACGTAACCCGCCAAGAAGGCTTGAACTTCAGCTACAAATGGAACATGGGCTGGATGAACGACACCTTGCGCTACATGATGGAAGACCCCATCAACCGCAAATACCACCACAACAAAATGACCTTCGGCATGATGTACCAATACAGCGAAAACTTCGTCCTGCCGCTCTCGCACGACGAAGTCGTACACGGCAAACGCTCGCTGCTCGGACGGATGCCCGGCGACTGCTGGCAGCAATTCGCCAACCTGCGCGCCTACTACGGCTTCATGTACGGTTTCCCCGGCAAAAAACTCCTGTTTATGGGCAACGAGTTCGCGCAAGGCAGAGAGTGGAACTACAACGAAGGACTGGATTGGTTCCTGCTCGACCAAGAAGGCGGCTGGCACAAAGGCGTACAAAACTTCGTGCGCGATTTGAACCGCGTCTATAAAGACACCGCGCCGCTTTACCAGCTTGACCAATGGCCGGAAGGCTTCGAATGGCTGGTCGCCGACGACGGCAACAATTCCGTCTTCGTCTTCGAACGCCGCGACCGCGAAGGCAACCGCGTCATCGTCATCAGCACTTTCACGCCCGTCGTCCACGACAGCTACCGCTTCGGCGTGAACGAAGCCGGCGAATACCGCGAAATCCTCAACTCAGACGACCCCGGTTACAACGGCAGCGGCGTATCCGCCGGACAAAACCCTGCAAACCGAAGAAATCTGGTCGCACGGGCAGACCCAACTCGCTCGCTGTCAAAGTACCGCCGCTGGCAACGGTTTTACCTCTACAAAGCCGCCCGAGCCGAGCGCAACGGAGGCAGCCGATCGGGCAGAAGGCGAAGCGTAAGCTTGAACTGAACTTGGTGAAAATAGTAAAGACAAGTTCAAACCAGCTGCTTTTGTCTTGTTTCAGACGACCTTTGAGATGAAGGGGTCGTCTGAAATTTTTTTGGGGGAACGAATAAAGGTTTCGTCTTGATATAGTGGATTAAATTTAAATCAGGACAAGGCGACGAAAGCTGCAGACAGTACAGATAGTACGGAACTGATTCACTTGGTGCTTCAGTACCTTAGAGAATCGTTCTCTTTGAGCTAAGGCGAGGCAACACGCCGTACTGGTTTAAATTTAGTCCACTATATTTTTCATTTATGTTTGCTCAGCCGTTGTTACTCGGGCAAGAATGGCGGCAAACCGTCAGGCTTGCAGTTCAACGATACTGGGTTTTAAGGGTATTGGTTTATGTTAGTGCCTCCTTCAAATCGTCTAAAACCGTTTTTCAGACGACCCATATCTTCTCAAAAACAAATTTAACTATCGGATTTTAATGATAATTGGAAGATAGCTTGCATTGAAGGCGGGGGCGGTTTGTTATATAGTGAAATAAAAAAACAGACAGGATGATTGAGTCGGGGCGTTTTGCGTGCTTGATAAAATAACGGTTGGTTGGCATTTGTATCGGCTCGGCTTGGGATGGGGCGTTGGTTTGCAACAGTAGCGTCCAAAGGCGGTCTGATATTTCAGAAGATTTTTGTTTCATTTGAGTCTTGGATATTTGTCCTATGACAACAATACAGGCAGATGAGGTGAAGATAATGAACGGTGTAACCAGTGCGCAATTTATTTCCGCAGGCATTCATTTTTATCCCAGATGCGGCTACAAGCGGCTGTCCGAGCAGGCGATCGCGGAGCATTTGAATTCGAATTTGGAAACGTTCAACAGGATGTTTGCCGATAAAGACGAATTTGTGAAGGCGATGTTGATTGAGTACAGCAATCGGGCTTTTGGGGCGGGTGTCGTTCGATTTTGCCCAAAATATCGAAGATACGGAGCGGCTGTATCAGATTGTCTGGCGGCTGGCGGTGACGATACGCGAGCATTTGGCTTGGATACACAGGATGCTGCTGGACAGCGAAGAAGGCGTGGATTTGATTACCAAAGCGTTGAAAAAAGCAGCATAAGATGCTTGCCTGCGGGATGATTCAGCATATTAAGGCGTGCAACGGCAGGGAAGATGTGCCGGAACTGGCTCTGTTTAATCAGTTTGAGTTTCTCAACGGCGCGGTCATCTCGCCGATGATTATGAACACGCGCTACCGTATGTTGGGGATACTGACCGACGAGATGAACGGGCGGCATGAGGATTTGCTGACCGATTCGTCCATCCATCAAAGGATAGATTGGGCGTTTGCCGCGCTGTTTCCGCATTACCGCTCTAAAGGCACGCCCGTTTTGACGATTAAGGTGTAACGCAACATGAAAAAAAGCTGTTATTGCTTCTTTTGCCGTCGACGCTGGCTGCGGGCGGCGTGTGGTATGTCCTTCAAAACCAAAAAGAAACCCTGCCGACATGGATCGCGCAATCCAACGGGCGGCTGGAACTGAACCGCATCGATGTTCCAGCCTGTATCCGGGGCGGGTGAAGGCGGTATTGGTGGAAGAGGGCGCGGACGTGAAAGAGGGCGATATTCTGGCGGAACTGTCGTCTGAAACCAGCAACAGCCGTTTGGAAGAAGCGCGGGCGGCGGAATTGCGGCAAGAAGAGGCGGTCGGGCGCGCCAAAGCCGCCGAAGCGCAGATGAAACAGACGGTTGCGCGCGCGCAGGCGAATGTGGACGCGAACAGGCAGCAGCTTCGTGTGGCGAAAATGGAGCTGGATAATGCGCGCAAATTGCTTGCCGACCAGCTGGTGTCGCAATCGGAAGTTACCAAGCGTCAGGCGGATTATGAGCGTGCTGTTGCGGCGGTCAAAGCAGCCGAAGCGGCGCGGGACGAAGCGCGGGCGACGGTGGCGCAAAGTGCCGCCGCACAAGCGGAAGCGCGCGCGGTGTCGAACAGGCGAGGGCGGCAGTCAAATCGGCCACATCCGCCAACGATGATATGAATATCCGCGCGCCGATAGCCGGCAGGGTGGAATACACCATTGCGGAAGCGGGCAACGTGGTCGCGGCGGGTTCGAAAGTGGTCAGCCTGCTTGATCCCTGCCGATGTTTCTGATGAATATTTTCCTGCCGACCGACAGCATGAGTCGTCTGAAAGTCAATGACGATGCGCGTATCCGTTTGACGGCATTGACGCGGTGTTCCCCGCCAAAAATCAAATTTATCGCGACGGACGCCCAGTTTACGCCCAAGTCGGTGGAAACGGTCGATGAACGCGCGAAGCTGATGTTTAAAGTGAAATTGCAAGTGCCGCGCGAAACGGCGGTGAAATACAACCGCCTGCTGAAAGGCGGGCTGACGGGCAATGGTTTTGTAAAAACCGACGCTAAGGCAGCATGGCCTGCCGAGTTGGCGGTGAGGTTGCCGAATTGATAGCGCTCAAAATTCGGACGGCCTCAAGTTAAAAACAAAGGGTTTATGGCTAGAAAGAGGTCGTCTGAAAACGGGATTTTGCTTTTCAGACGACCTCTTTCCATTCAAGCATCACCACTATAAAAAGAACAACTATCCGGAAGCGCAGCTCGACGCGTTTCCATCAAATCAGGACAAACAAAATGAAAAACCAAAACATGGCGCATTGAAGAAGGTGCGCCTTATCCGATGGGCGTGTCGCTGACTGAGGAAGGGCGAATTTTGCGCTGTTTTCCATTCATGCCGAAAAAGTCGAGCTGTGCCTCTTTGACAAGGGAGGGAAACCCTGTTTGGAAATGCCTTCGCGGCGCGGGTCGGTGTTTTACGGCTTTGTGCCGGAGGTCGGGGCAGGGCAGCGGTATGGTTTTCGTGTTTACGGACGCGCTGATGCGCCGGGCGGCTCGTGTTTCAATCCGAACAAATTGTTGATTGACCCGTATTCCAAAAAAATCGACGGCAAACCGAGTTATCAGGGACGATGAGGAAATGGCGTGGTTTCGTCCGGAAGACGGGCGGGACAATGCGGCGGTGGCGCCCAAAAGCGTGGTGGTGGGCGACGATGATTTTGATTGGGGCGACTACCGCCGCCCGAACCATCCGTGGGGCAGGACGATAGTGTATGAAGCCCATGTGAAAGGGTTTACCAAGCAGTTCCCCGATTTGGAACACGCGGGAACGTATCAAGCGCTGACCGATCCGCGCGTGATTGATTATTTGAAAACTTTGGGTGTTACCGCCGTCGAGCTGCTGCCGGTACACCAGCATTTGGACGAATACCACCTGCAAAAAAATGGGCTTGAGCAATTATTGGGGCTACAACACTTATTCCCATTTTGCCGTCGAGCCGTCTTATGCTGCTGATGCCGAGCGTGCGAGCGGAAGAGTTGAAGCAGGCAGTCAAAACCTTGCATCAGGCAGGTTTGGAAGTGATTTTGGATGTCGTGTACAACCATACCGCCGAGCAGGATGAAAAAGGCCCGATGCTTTGCCAGCGCGGCATAGACAATGCTTTGTGGTATGGCTGAAGCCCGACGGCAGCTATGAAAAACTGGTCGGGCTGCGGCAATACGCTGAACATCGTCCGCCGCGACGTAACCCGCTGGGCGGCGGACAGCCTGCGCTATTGGGCGGAAACATTTCATGTGGACGGTTTCCGCTTCGACTTGGGGAACGGTATTGGGGCGGGAACCCGATTTTTCAGGCTTACGGACGCTTTTTCAGGTGGTGTACCAAGACCCCGTGTTGGCACGCTGCAAACTGATTGTCGAGGCGTGGGACATCGGCGAAGGCGGCTATCACTTGGGCAATTTCCCGCAGCCTTTTGCTGAGTGGAACGGACGTTTCCGCGACGATATGCGCGCGTTTTGGGTGTGGGAAAGCGGCAATTTGGGCGCGTTTGCCGAACGTCCGGCGGGGTCGTCTGATATTTTCAACCACAGCGGCCGCCATCCTTCCGCCAGCATCAATTTTTATTACCGCACACGACGGTTTTTACGCCGCGCGATTTGGTCAGCTACAACGAAAAACACAACCATGCCAACGGCGAAGACAACCGCGACGGGCATAACGAAAACATCAGCTACAACCACGGCATCGAGGGCGAAACCCAAGATGCGGCGATTTTTGGAAGACCGCTCCACACCGTCAAAGCCTTTGCTTGCTTCGCTGTTCCTTGCCAACGGCACGCCCATGCTGTTGGCGGGTGACGAGTTCGGCAACAGCCAACAGGGCAACAACAACAGCTATTGTCAGGACAACCCGATTACTTGGCTGGATTGGCAGCAGGCAGACGAAGCGTTGCAAAGGCTATACGCGCGATTTAATCCGCCTGCGTCAAGAAATCAAATTATTGGGTGATGATGTCTGGTGGAAACAAGAGCGCGTCCGCTGGCTCAATATCCAAGGCGAAACGATGAGCGAGCTTTGTTGGCACAACCGCGGCGCAAAAGCCATGCAGATTGTTTTGGACGATGAATGGCTGCTGTTGATCAATGCCAAGCGTAGTCAACAAATATTTAACCTGCCTCAAGGAAGTTGGCAGATTTCTTGCGTACCATCCGAGAAGTTTAATTACAATGCAGACGGCAAGCTGACAGTCGAACATATGGGTATTTGGGTTTTTGCAGCGTAAGAATACATCGCTGAGTATATGACATATGTCATTAATAGGATGTTTTTAAAAGAAACCCTATTATTTACACTGCCTCAGTTATAATGCTGAAGATGAGTAATAAATTTACCTGATTGACTTTTGCTTGACGGAACATAAAGGCATACGGCTTTTTCAGACGACCCTCAGACCGCCAAAAGATACAAATTCCCCGCTTCATCATCCCATCCCCAACAGAGAAAAGGCTATCATGGCTAAGAAAAAAACAACCCATTTCAGGTTTTGATTACGTCATGCCGAAACCGGATGCCGAAACCATCCGCAAGTCCATCGTCTATAAATTGATTTTCATTTTGGGCGTCGATCCGAAAGAGGCGACCGAACACCAATGGCTCAACGCCGCCATGCTCGCCGCGCGCGACCTGATTGCCGAAGACTTCCTGCAAAACACGCCGCGCCCACATCGACAACGGCAAACGCATGGTTTACTACCTTTCCATGGAATTCCTGTTGGGCCGCGCCTTCGTCAACGCTTTGATTAACGAAGGCGTGTATGCCGAATTTGAAGAGGCGTTCAAACAACTGGGTAAAGAGTTCACCGACATCTGCGAACAAGAACAAGACCCCGGCTTGGGCAACGGCGGTTTGGGTCGTCTTGCCGCCTGCTTCCTCGACTCGCTCGCCACCTTGCGCATTCCCCGCCATGGGCTACGGCATCCGCTATCAATACGGTATGTTCAAACAAGAAATCGTGGACGGCCAGCAGGTCGAAAAAAACCCGATTTGTGGCTCGACCAAGATTTGGCATGGCAAATCGGCCGCCCGAACAAACAATACGCCGTCAGCTTCGGCGGACAGGTCATCAATATGGGTGACAAAAAAAGAATGGCATCCGAGCGAAGAAATTTCCGCGATGGCATACGATGAAATCATCCCCGCTACGGCGGCGACGTCGCCAATCCGTTGCGCCTGTGGACGGCTCACGCCGGCAACCGCTTCGACTTGGCAGATTTCAACCGCGGCGATTACGCTTCCGCCGTCCGCGCGCAAAACAGCGATGAAAACATCTCGCGCGTCCTCTATCCGAACGACTCCACCGACAGCGGCCGCGAACTGCGCCTGAAACAGGAATATTTCCTGGTTTCCGCATCCGTACAAGACATCGTGGCGCGCCACAAATGCCGTTTCCCCAGCATCAAAAAAACCTTGCCGATAAAGTCGCCATCCACCTGAACGACACCCACCCCGTGCTGGCGATTCCCGAGCTGATGCGCATCCTGATTGACGAAGAAGGCATCGCATGGACCGAAGCATGGAATATGTGCTGCAAGATTTTTCTCTTACACCAACCACACTCTGATGAGCGAAGCCTTGGAAACTTGGCCGGTCGATTTGATGGGTCGCCTGCTGCCGCGCCATTTGGACATCATCTTTGAAATCAACGCCTACTTCCTGAACGCCCTGCGCGCCATCGGCAACTTTGACGACGACTTCGTCCGCCGCGTGTCCATCATCGATGAGAACAACGGTCGCCGCGTCCGCATGGCATGGCTGGCAGTCATCGGTTCGCACAAAGTCAACGGCGTGGCGAAAAATCCACTCTGACCTGATGACCACTTCCATCTTCGCCGACTTTTGCCAAAAGTGTTCCCCGAACGCTTCACCAACGTGACCAACGGCGTAACCCCGCGCCGCTGGATCAACATCGCCAACCCCGAGCTGACCCGTTTCCTCGATAAACACTTGGGCGAACAAGACTGGCGCCTGCATTTGGACAATCTGACCAAGCTCAACGAAAAAGTTGACGATGCAAGCGTGCAGGCAGAATTCGGCGCAGTGAAAAAAGCCGCCAAAGAACGCCTCGCCAAATACATCGAAACCGAATTGGGCATCAAGGTCAACACAGACGCGCTGTTTGACATCCAAATCAAACGCATCCACGAATACAAACGCCAGGCGTTGAACGTGATGCACATCGTCGACCGCTACAACAAAATCCTGGAAAACCCGGATTTCGACTGGCAGCCGCGCGTCTTCATCTTTGCCGGTAAAGCCGCATCCGCCTACTACATGGCGAAAAAAATCATCCGCCTGATTAACGACGTAGCGAAAACCATCAACAACGACGAACGCATCCGCGACCTGATTAAAGTCGTCTATATCCCGAATTACAGCGTCAGCCTCGCCCAAATCATCATCCCCGCCGCCGATTTGCACGAACAAATCTCATTGGCAGGCACGGAGGCATCCGGCACCAGCAACATGAAGTTCGCCCTCAACGGCGCGCTCTGCATGGGTACGCTGGACGGCGCGAACGTCGAAATTCTGGAAAAAGTCGGCGCGGACAACTGCTTTATCTTCGGCAACACCGTTGAACAAGTGGAAGAACTCCGCCGCAACGGCTACGATCCGCTGGGCTACATCGAACGCGATCACGACCTGCGCCGCGTCGTCAACCAAATCAGCAGCGGCACGTTCTCCCCCGAAGAGCCGAACCGCTACAACGACGTCCTGCAACCTTACGGCGATTTCTATCAACTGATGGCGGATTTCCGCAGCTACATCGACACGCAATACAAAAGCGGACGAACACTACCGCAATGTATGCCGCATGGCGCAAAATCAGCCTTGATCAACATCGCCAACATGGGCTTTCTTCTCATCCGACCGATCCATCGCCGACTACTCGCCGCGATATTTGGTACATCAAGCCGCTGACTTTGAAAGAGCTGCCTAAGCACCAATTAGTTTGATATGAATGAAGCAGTAAACGAAACAGCCGATACGGGAAAGTATCGGCTGTTTTTGCTTGTACGGCTTAGTTCAAGGAGAATATTAGAAGGGTCGTCTGAAAACCATTTTCCTTGGTTTTCAGACGACCTCTGTTCTCTTTATATCAAGGCAATTCGGGGCAATCAGATATATTGAACCGAAATAATGTCGTATTCGCGTACGCCGCCGGGGCCTGTACTTTCGGCGACATCGCCTTCCTCTTTGCCGATTAGGGCGCGGGCAATGGGGGAGCCGACGTAGATTTTGCCTTCTTTGATGTCTGCTTCGTCTTCGCCGACGATTTGATAGGTAACGTGTTCTTCGGTTTCCAAATCTTCCAGCGTTACGGTCGTGCCGAAGACGATTTTGCCTTCGGCGTGGATTTCGGCAGGGTTGATAATGTGTGCCATGGACAATTTGTGTTCCAGCTCGGAAATACGTCCTTCGATAAAGCCTTGTTTTTCTTTGGCGGCTTCGTATTCTGCGTTTTTCGGACAAGTCGCCGTGCGAACGGGCTTCGGCGATGGCTTCGATGATTTCGGGACGGGCGACGCTTTTGAGGCGTTGCAATTCTTGTTTGAGCAATTCTGCGCCGCGTACGGTCAATGGAATTTTTTGCATGGTTTGTCGTCTCCGCAAAAGCGTTTGGACTGCTTTTGCCTGGTAAAAAACACGGTAAATATAGTGGATTAAGTTTAAATCAGGACAAGGCGACGAAGCCCGAAGACAGTACAGCACAGTACTGGTTTAAACTTAATCCACTATAAAAATCCGCAAAATGAAAATAAATACAAGCCGCCCAAATCTCGGCGGCTTGTCTGTGTAAGAATGAATGGCGGTATTGTACCAAAAATCAGGGGAAACTGCAACGGCAATCGGCTTTTTTTCCCTGCTCTGGTGTGGCTTTAGTCCAAATGTTCGCTGCTTTTGTGCCAAAACGGTACGGTTGCCGTTGGTTTCGGCAGGAGAAACGATACCGTCTGCTTCCATTTGGTCAATCAGGCGGGCGGCGCGGTTGTAGCCGATGCGTAATTGGCGTTGGATGCCCGAGATGCTGGCTTTGCGCGTTTTCAGAACGACGGAGACGGCTTCGTCATACATCGGATCAACTTCGCTGTCGCTGCTGCGGCTGATACCCGGCAGATCGTCGGTTGTGCCGCTCATCAGAATATCGTCAATGTAATCCGGTTCGCCGAATTGTTTCAGATATTCGACTATGCGGTGTACTTCGTCGTCTCGAAGCGAATGCACCGTGAACACGTTGCGGATAGCCTGTACCGGGCGGCAGGAACAGCATATCGCCTTGTCCGAGCAGGTTTTCTGCGCCCATTTGGTCGAGAATTGTACGGCTGTCGATTTTGCTGGACACTTGGAAAGCGATGCGTGTCGGGATGTTGGCTTTAATCAGACCTGTGATGACATCGACGCTGGGGCGTTGCGGGCAAGGATCAAATGAATGCCGCCGCGCGGGCTTTTTGGGCAAGGCGGGCAATCAGTTCTTCGATTTTCTTGCCTGCGGTCATCATCAAATCGGCAAACCTCGTCAACCACGACTACGATAAACGGCAGTTTTTCCAAAGGTTCGGGATTGTCGGGCGTCAGGCTGAACGGGTTGGCAATTTTCATGCGCTCGTGCGGCAGCTTCCATGATTTTTTTGATTGAAGCCCGCCAGGTTGCGCACGCCCTACATGACTCATCAAACGATAGCGTTTTTTTCCATTTCGTTGACGCACCAGTTGAGCGCGTTGGCCGCCAGCTTCATATCGGTAACGACAGGCGCGAGCAGGTGCGAATGCCTTCGTAAATGCTCAATTCCAGCATTTTCGGGTCAATCATAATCATGCGCACGTCTTCAGGCGTCGCTTTGAAGAGCATAGATAAAATCATGGCATTAACGCCGACCGATTTACCCGAACCGGTCGTACCGGCAACCAGCAAATGCGGTGCTTTTGCCCAATCGGTAACGACCGGCTGACCGGTAATGTCCTGACCGAGCGCGAGCGTCAGCTTGGATTTGATTCGGCAAACGCGGGCGAATTGAAGATTTCGCTCAGGCGTATCATTTGGCGTTTCGGGTTCGGCAGCTCCAAGCCCATGCAGGTTTTGCCGGGTATGGTTTCGACGACGCGGATAGAGGCAACACCGAGCGAACGGGCAAGGTCTTTTTCGAGGTTTATGACCGAATTGCCGCGCACGCCGACATCAGGTTCGATTTCGTAACGCGTAATCACCGGACCGGAATAGGAATCCACGACTTTGACTTTGACCTTAAATTCCGCCAGCTTTTCTTCGATAGTGATGCTGTTGTTTAACAATTCTTCTTCGGTCTGCGTGGCGGCAGGGTCGAATTGGGGCGGTAGGAGCAAGTCTGTGGTTGGCAGTGGGTACTTCAGGTCGTCTGAAAAACTTGTAAAACGCCCCGGGTCTCTTCTTCTGAATCTGCATCAGCATCATCGGCAGCATAACCCGTCGCAAGATCGGCATGATGTATCGGCTGATGATGTTCAAAGGCAGAAATTTCCGTATCTTCCGTATGGGCGGATTCAGTTTCAGCATTTCTCTGTACATTTCCGCCTGCGACTTCATCCTCCGTTTCGGATTCACTGATTAAGTAATCGCGAATCGAGCGGACAGGATTGTCGCTGACATGCGCATTGACTTCAGAATGGAAAGCAGGGATTTCCCAAGCGGGGCGCGCTACCGGAGGATCGACGATTTCCGCGCAACAGGTGGCGGCGTAAAGCTCGGCGGCGTCGGGATATCGATTGGCGTCGGGGTAACGGTCGGTACTTCGGGCGGCTCTGACTACGGTTGCGGTAGGGCGGGCTGTCTTGAAATATAGACTGCTTTTTTTCTTTTGGCGGAGCGACAGGTTCGGTGCGAAGCGTTTTAGGCGGGAACAGCGGTTTGCGTGTGACGGAACGCTCAACCGTTTGCTCAGACCGCAGATCGGCTTCTTCCGACAATTTCACCTGCGCGGCAGCAGATTGCTGCTTGCGCGCCAGTTTTTCCGCCGCCGCTTCAGCATGGCGAACCGTCCGTCGGCGGCTTGCAGGAATCAGGTTTGCCAAAAATTTCATCGTTTTGAATGATTTGCGGCTGGAAATCGCGCACAGGCGCAACAGCGGCGGCAAGGCGCTGGCGTGCTGCCGTACTTCGAGCCAATGTGTTCCGAATATCCGTCACATCAATCTCTGCACGGCTATCCAGATTGTCAACGACAGGCAAAATGGCTTCGCGCTCGGCCGTGCGCAATGCGGTTTGCACGGTTTCGATATGTGGCGCACTGGCTTTAGGGGATTTGGATGCCATTGACGCCCGCCATGACGCGCTCTGCGGGTCCGGCGCAGTACAGGGATCGTTGAAATCGATAATCTGCAAACCTTTCATCGGTGTTACCGATGCGCGGATGAGTTGGATTTCCCCGTCATCGGTATTCCGGTCGCCTGCAGGATGGTGGTTGACGGTCTGCTGCTCTTCCCATTCCTGTAATGCCGCTTCATTGAGCGAACGGGTCGCCTCTTCCAAAGTGATTTCTTCAAAGCCTTCGTCTTTAACGATACGGGGAATATATTCAGGCTCTTCGGTTTCGACAAAAGGAACGATATACGGCGTATCTTTCCTTTCGGCTGTGTGTTGTTGAGGCGGCTCGGCTTGGGGACTTGTTCTGCCGACGGATTTTCAGACGACCTTTCAATATCGGCATCTTGATGATATTCGTGTTTTGCTTGGCTTTCGAAGAAATCCGCTATGTCTTCCATACCGGTTTCAGATTCTTCGTTTTCAGTGTTTGCCGGTTGCTCGGATAATTGCTCTTGCTGCGGAGTGTAACGCGCCGCCATCAGGCGCAGGCGTGCGATGGTTTTTCCGTATGCCGCTTTGGCATCTTCTGAAAAATTGATGTGGAGAATCAGCATCCTGACCGTTAGGAATATATTTGCCCTCTTGCATGCCGCGCTCTAAGCGCGCTCAATTCGTGCTGCCACTCACGTTCTTGTTTTTCTGTGCAGCCAAAAATACGCCGCAAATGGCACACAATAAAAATGATAATCAGCACTGTCCAAAACATTCGCTGTTTCCCTTGAAATAAACGGCAAAGGTTGTTATTTTAGCGTGTTTCAGCACTAAACAAAACAAGTCCGCAGCGAATTTCGTCTGCGGGGTATAATGCAGGTCGTCTGAATATTTACCCTCGGTCTGGTTTCTGTATGAATTTTCAGCCGCATGGTTTTCCAGTTCGATTTTTAATCGCCGCTTGGCTGCTGTTGTCCATTCTGCTTCTCGCTTGCGCGCGTCCGGCATGGCAATCCATGCAGAAGCACCATTCCGCCTTCATCCTCTCCGCCCTGATACTGACGACCGCATGGTGCCTGAATGCAATGACTGACGAAGGGCAGCTCGCGCAAATGAGCTACCACCTGCTTGCCATGAATTTGGTTGCCCTGATGATTGGCGCACCCGCCGCATTATGGCTGGGTTCGGCTTTTGCTTCTTCCTTATCTTTTTATTGTTCAACGGCGGCGACGGATACGCCTATCCCGTCAACGCCCTCGCCTTTGCTCTTACCGCCGCTCATTGTTAATCAGCTCTCTTGCCGCTTGGTCAACCGTCTTCCCGCAAATATTTTTATCTTCATTTTTGTCAACGGCTTCATTTCGTCCGCCGTAGGCATGATGCTGACCGGACTGGTACTGGTCAGCGTTTTGGATATCAGCCATGCCTTCTCAACCTCCGTACTTTGGACCACCGCCTTTCCTATTTTCATCCTGATCGCCTGGGCGGAAGCTTTTTCAGCGGCATCACTACCGCCATTTTTTTATCGCACTCAGACCGCAATGGATTAATACTTTGACGACAAACTGATATTTTAAAACTAGCAAATGGTAGAACGGTAAAATATCGACTACACATGTATCCTTATAATTTGCTTCTAATAACAATAGAAGAAATATTTATGTTGCAGCCTAAAACAGATAGAGACATTTTTAGTAATTTTGAAATTCGGTGAATATTGTTACCAATTTAGGAAATTGCCCAATCCTAAACGTGGGTCATATTATCATTTTTAGTTCGATTTAAAAGGTATGGAAATTACTCCTGATGTAATCATATATGGATACAAGATTCTTTAAAATGAAAAATAGATATTTATAGGAAAATAATTATTCTGAATGGTAAGGTATTCTGGATGATTAGCTATTCAGGACAAGGAGATGGTTATCTATAAATAAACTGGATGGGTTCAATCTTCTTTATGATCATGATTCAGGGATTATCAACAGATAATTTCAAGAGTTTGAGAATAAATTTTAGAATTCCCCACAATATCCCTTTATACTGTGAGTTAGAGAGATATCTTGATTTTAAATTAATGGTATAACAGACGAAATCAGCCAAAAAACAATTTGAAGATACGGTAAATTGATACATGATAATTTATTCTCTCTACCTCATAGATATTTTTGATACGGCCAGTTCAACAGCTAACACATTATTTCATCAGTTCTCGAAGCCATTGCTGCTTATTCTGTCATTCAACATAGTGGATTAAATTTGTAACTGTGATAAGGCACCCAGTTGCAGGACAGTACAGATGTTTATAAGAGGTAATTGCAATTGGTTTAAAGACCCATTCATACCATTGCAAAAGCAATATAAAATTAATAGAAAAATTAACTATTGAGAAATTTATAAAATATTTGTTTCTTGCTGATATTGGATGGCAGTTTGTATCTAGAGACGAGTGGGAACATGAGTGTGAAATAAAAACCGAAGGTGGCGTTTCTATTGTCTTTTCATTTGATTTGAGTGGGGTAAAAATTTCTAAATTTTTCTATTTCATGGGAAGAGGGAATATAAGGCTATACGCCAAAATTGCCCTCTACTTAAAAATTAAAAAAACAAACAGTGAGTAAGTTATGGAAACCTTTTAATTATGTTATATCTCTAGCAGTATCATCATCCAGTTTGCCTTATATTTCAAACTATTATTACGACTCGCAATATGAATGGTTAAAAATATCCATATCTAAAAAACAATACTACGAAAAGTGTGCGGAAATATCGATATAAGCAAAACCAATCTGCAATATAAACTGCTTTTGCGGAAAAAGAAAATGGAAAGGGGCTGATTCCATTGGATAAAATAAAATTTCATTACGAAAAGAGCATCTTTTCTGCACAAAAGTACCACAAGTGGAAAAGTGCTTTTTTTCAGTTTCCCTGCACGCAAGAACAATGTAGAGATATAGAAAAATATATTGAGAAGTAATAAGGCTTTGAATATATTTTCAAAGCTCTTTAGGTCGTCTGAAAACCAATTTTCAGACGACCTTTTTATCTGAAATACGGATATCATCAAACCATCTTCAAATACTCGTTTATGAATGATTTTTCTCTTTCTTACTCAAAAACCTCATGTTAAGCGGAGTAAAGCCCATGCGGAAGCGTGGTACAATATTGTCAACAATTTAAAGCGTTTTCCTCGCGGAGAACGCTGTTTTTCATTCGACATCAAGAGGCTTTTTATGAAATTTTTTTAGACCGTGAGGCGACGATTGCCAGCCGGGTTTCAACCGTTGGCTGGTGCCGCCTGCCGCTTTGGCGGTGCATCTTGCCATCGGGCAGATTTATGCGTATTCCGTGTTTAACGCGCCGCTGACCAAGCTTATCGGCATTACCGAATCGGCAGCCGGAGATTGGAAGCTGACGACTGTGGGCTGGATTTTTCAGTATCGCGCTGGCTATGTTGGGCGCGTCTGCTGCTTTGTTCGGCACTTGGATGGAGCGTGTCGGCCCGCGCAAGGCGATGTTTGTCGCGGCGTGCTGCTTTCAGCTTGGGCTTTTTGTGTCGGCACTCGGCGTCAGTACGCATAATCTGTTTCTCCTGTATTTGGGCAACGGCGTGATCGGCGGCATCGGCTTGGGGCTGGGCTATATCGGGCCTGTGTCCACTTTGATGAAGTGGTTTCCGACAAACCGGGCATGGCGACGGGTTTGGCGATTATGGGGTTCGGCGGCGGTGCGATGCTTGCTTCGCCGTTGTCCGTATCATTGATGAATGCGTTTTCAGACGACGTGTCGGTCGGCGTCGCACCGACTTTTGTCGTTTTGGGGACTGTTTTACCTTGTGTTGATGATGTTCGGTGCATTCACCATCCGCGTGCCGGCGGAGGGTTGGAAACCTGAAGGCTATGTCGCGCCGAAAGTGAAAAACAAGCTGGTCAGCAGCAATCATGTCAATGTTTCCCCAAGCGATGAAAAACGCCGCAATTTTGGCTGTTGTTTTTGGGTGTTATGCCTGAACGTGACTGCCGGTATCGGCGTTTTTGGGGCAGGCTTCGGTCATGATTCAGGAGCTGTTTTCAGAGGCGTCGGTCGGCAAACAAGCGGCAATCGGCGCGGGGCGGCGGCAGGTTTCGTCAGTCTTTTGAGCTTTGTTCAATATGGGCGGGCGGTTTTTATGGTCCAGTTGTTTCCGACAAACTCGGACGTAAAAATACCTACACCATCTTTTTCGTACTCGGTTCGCTGCTGTATTTTGCCGTTCCGTCCATTGGCGAGAGTGGAAACAAGGCTTTTGTTTATTATTGATTTCTGCGTCATCATTTCCATGTATGGCGGCGGTTTTGCCGCGATTCCGGCTTATTTGAAAGACTTGTTCGGTACTTATCAGGTCGGCGCGATTCACGGACGTATTTTGCTGGCGTGGTCAACCGCTGCCGTGATCGGTCCGGTTTTGGTGAACTACATCCGCCAAAAGCCAAATCGACAGCGGTGTTCCCGCCGCGCAGGCATACGGCGTTACCATGTACATCATGGCGGGGATTGTTGATTGTCGGTTTGCTGTGCAACCTTGCCGTCAGATCGGTTCATGAAAAAAACACCACGAAACCGACATCAAAACAGCGGCGCACAGCGGCAATCCCTGATGACGAAACCGCTGTTTCCGATGCCTACTTGTTGCAGGAAAAAGTTGCGGCAGGCGGTTTTTCGGTTTGGTGGCGTTGGACGTTGGTCGGCGTCCCGCTGGCTTACGGCGTGGTGATGGTTTTCGTCAAGGCATTGGATTTGTTCCGTTAGGGCTTTCGAATGCCGACGTTAGGTCGTCTGAAATGCAGATATGGGTTTTTCAGACGACCTTTGAGCGGAAAGACCGCTTTTTGTTTGTATAGTGGATTAACTTTAAACCAGTACGGCGTTGCCCTCGCCTTAGCTCAAAGAGAACGATTCTCTGGTGCTGCCAGCACCAAGTGAATCGGTTCCGTACTATCTGTACTCGTCTGCGGCTTCGTCGCCTTGTCCTGATTTAAAGTTAATCCACTATATAACCGTCTGATTGGTAAAAGCATTAGTGTGCAATGCCGATTGAGATAAGGTTTGCACGAAGTATGGCAGGGCAAATCGGCAATTTATACCGGACCGGATTTGTGATACATTTTTGCCTTCACAAACCGCAGCAAGCTGCCGGTCAAACGGGAAATCTGTCTTTCTTTCCGTTTGTTGACCCATGATAGGAAAAGAAATGTTTTGGTATATCGTAGGATTTTTGCTTTTCGTAGTTGCCGTCCTTGCGCTTTGGGTGAATGCCAGCGCATTTTGGTATGCAGGAGGACGGCACGCCGCAATCGGAATATGAAAAACGCTTGGGCTTTGGGGGCAAAAATTGAAGGATAAGGAAACTGCTATGAAAGAACGCGAAGCAGCAAGGTTTCATCCTGATGATTGATGCTGCATTGCGATTCTTCCTTCGGATATGCGGTGGACTCGGTGTTCTGAAACCTTAGACCATCATGAAAAGGTCGTCTGAAACCCAAATTTGGTTTTCAGACGACCTTTTTCATTTACGGCTTTACCGTTTATTCGATGACAACGCGCGCGTTAAGCGGTTGGACGGGGCGGCTGTTGTGCGAACCGATGGCGCGGGTGAATTTTTCTGCCTGCGCCTGATCGATGTGGTCGTAGGTTTTCAATACCAGCCACGATACGCCTTCGCTGCACGGCGGCGTGGTCAGCGAACCGGCAAAGCGGTAGTAATTCAGCCGTTTCGGCAGCAGGTGCCGGCGTCGAAGGCTTTGTCGAGGTTTACCTTTCCTTCCTTCATCGGCATCACGTTCCATATAGGCGCGAGGCGGTCGTTGGTTTTGCCAGGTTCGTGCCAATACCGCCAATACTAAAGGCTGGCGGTTTTCGTCCCAGAGTGGACGAAGCGGGCTTCCATCGGGAAGGTGCGGCCTTTGATTTGGTTTTCACTGGGGTACGTGGAAATGAAATTGTTTCAGGGTGTAGGTGCGGCCGTTCACGCTGAGGGTATTGCCGCCTTCGGGATAGTTGACTTGGATGGTGTGGCCGTTGTTTTCCACTTCAACCGCGCTCGGTTTGTAATTGACTTTGATGGCAGGCAGTTTGCCGGAGACGGTTTCGGTGATGTTGACGGGGGATTGGTTTTTGCCTGTGGAACACAAACGGAACTCTTCAGACAGATTGCCCCAGCTGGGGAGTCGTGTCCGTGTAGCCCCAATGGGTGTGGTTTCCATGTGCGGCGGCGGAGAATGCTGCGAAGGTGGACAGCAGGAAGACAGTCAGGCGTGGCAGCGTGAGGTTCAAGCAGGGCATTGCAATATCCTTTCTGTGAGGAGGAGGGGAAAAAGCATTGCGGTGCGTATGTAGATTATTGTTATTTTTTATTTAACCATAGCCATATTAAATCATTAGGTCAAGCCTTCTTGGGTTAATTCTGTTAAGGCTATGAAGTTAAGGCGAATTCATCAAAAACGATGCTGTTGTTTTGAAAATTGATAATAATTTGAAATAGAAAAATGCCTATTTTTCACCCCTTAAAAATTTAAGGAAAGCTGACTCGATGAAAAGGTCGTCTGAAAACCTGAATTTGGGTTTTTCAGACGACCTTTTCCTATGCCCTGCTAAGGTTTATTTGTGCAGGCCGCATTCTTTGCTGTCTTTGCTTTCCCACCACCAGCGTCCGGCGCGGATGTCTTCGTCTGCTTTTGACGGGGCGGGTGCAGGGTTCGCAGCCTATGCTCGGGTAGCCTTGGAAATACAGGGCGTTGAGCGGGACGTCGTAGGCTTGCGCGTATGCCCAGACGTCGCTTTTCTTCCCAGTCGAAAAATGGGGATTGAACTTGGCAATGTTGCGGCTGTGGTCGGTTTCTTCGAAATCCAATTCGCTGCGGGTTGCCGATTGGCTGCGGCGTTGTCCGGTCAGCCAGGCGGGGGGCGTTTTTCAGGGCGCGGTTGAGCGGCTCGATTTTTGCGGATGTGGCAGCAACGGCGGCGCAGCTCGACGCCGTCGTACATGGCGGTTGCGCCGAATTCCTGCTCAAACCGTCGCGCGCTTTCGGGGATCGGGGTGGAAAACTTCCAGCTCGGTTTGGTAGCGGACGTTGACGGCGGTAATCAGGGCGGCGGTTTCGGGATTGAGCTTGCCTGTGTCGAGGGTGATGATGCGCAGGGGGAGTTTCAGGCGGCAGATGGCGTCGGTACGATCATGTCTTCGACGGCAAGGCTGGAGGCGAAGACGGCTTTGCGGATAGCGGCGGGCGATGTGTTTGAGGCGGGTTTCGAGCGTGGCGGTCAACTCGGCAGCCGGCGCCGTTCGGCTTCGCCTGTCGTCGGGATGCGCCAAAGCTGGGGACGGAAGAGGGACATGGTTGGCTTGTTCCTTGGTTTTGTTTTTCAGACGACCCTCTTGCGGCAAAAGGGGTCGTCTGAAAGTTTGTACGGAACATTATTGTCGGGCGGTCTTGCGCGAAGGGGAAAAGAATGCTTTTCTATTTCTTTATAACCAAAGCGATTGCTGCTGGTCTTTCGGTACGAGGTGGTTCACGCCTATGCCGATCAGGCGGAAGGCGTCTTCGCGCTGGGGCGGCACGCGCTGCATCAGGGTTTGCGCGGCGCAAAGCAGGGCGTCGGTGTCGGGCAGGACGGAAGAGTAGGTCAGGAGCGGGTGATGATGCGGAAATCGTGGGTTTTCAGCTTGAGGGTTACGCCTTTGGCTTCGACGTTTTTGCGCGTGATTTGCCGCCACAGGTCTTCGGCAAGATGGGGCAGGGTGTCCGCCGCCTGTTCGAGCGACAGGGTCTTCGGGCAGGGTGATTTCGGTGGAGATTTGAGGCGTTCGCGTTCGGCTTTGACGGGGCGTTCGTCCGTACCGCGCGCCAAATCATAGAGGCGGTAGCCGTAGCGTCCGAAATGGTTTAAGAGTTCGCCGCGCTCGAAACGGCGCAAATCGCCTGCCGTCTGCATACCCAGCGACTGCATTTTTTTCAACGTTACCTTGCCCACGCCGGGAATTTTGCCCAAAGGGCAGGGTTTCCAAAAAGCCATGACTTTGTGCGGCGGCAGGACGAATTGCCCGTTCGGCTTGCGCCAGTCCGACGCGATTTTCGCTAGAAATTTGTTCGGCGCGATGCCTGCGGAAGCGGTCAGGCCGGTTTCCGCAAAAATGGCGGCGCGGATTTCTTTGGCAACTTCGCTGGCGTAGGGGATGTTTTTGAAATTATGGGTCACGTCAAGATAGGCTTCGTCCAGCGACAGGGGTTCGATTAAATCAGTATAGCGCCTGAATACGGCATGAATCTGCGCGGAAACCTGACGGTACAAATCAAAATGCGGCGGCACATACACCGCTTGCGGACACAGCCTTTTCGCCGTCGCCACCGACATCGCGGAATGCAGCTCGAACTGCCGAGCCTCATACGATGCGGCGCAAATCACTGAACGCGCGCCCTCCCACGCGACGACCACGGGCAACCCTTTCAAATGCGGCTGCTCGCGCAGTTCTACCGATGCGTAGAACGCGTCCATGTCGATATGGATGATTTTGCGCTGGGACATTGAAGACGGTCGGGAAGGAAAAAGAGACAGGTATTTTAGCGGAAAAACGATAGGGAAGGTCGTCTGAAACGGCATTTGGTTTTCAGACGACCTTTGATCAGAGAAAGCAAAGCAGACTTTTGCAGATTTGCCCGATGGCTCGAACCTACGCCGTTTCATGCGCCCATTGGGGCAGGGTGGTCTTTTTGTTTGCAAAAGGCGAACAGACGCTGCCCATTGCACTTTTCAAACATCAGCTCTACGCCGCTTTGCAAACGCAAAATCAGGGCGGAAGGCGTATCGATTTTGATGAAGTCGATATGGTGTTGTACGAGTTTGGCAATGGCGGAATACAAATCAAGCTTGTCCGCGTGCCTGAAAAAACCAAGGATTTAAGCTCAACCAACGCCCGCCGTTCAGCGAGGTGTCGGGTTGGAAAGTCCGCCCGGATTTGAGTCAGGCGGTCGTCTGAAAAATGCAATTCGATATCGCCGTAGAGCCAAATGTTCCACCCTTTTTACCAAAAGCCCTTTGGGCACGCATTCGGGCGCAGGGAACATTTGCAGGATCATCTCCGCCGTCTGCCCGATCTCCAGATAATCAAATCGGCCTGTGGTCAAAAAGTCGTACATATCGACGGAAATCGGGAAATGGTAGCGCATGGTCGTTTCAGACGAGGTGTGAAATATGGGCTATCTTAGTTCAAAATACAAATACAATCAATTCTTATTTTTTTATTTATTTGGCTCATTAAAAGAAATTTGTCGGCAAGGCTGATCACTCAAGACAATATTAAGATATTGATAATGAGTTTTCCCAACACGCAAATTTGCCATATGATTATCCGCGTTCCATCATCATTTATTCAGTTTATCAGCTATGGCATACATTTTTATATTTTTAGTCGGATGCTTCATTTTTCATCCTGATTGCCCGCAGAGTACGGCCAGCGCCTGAAATCATTTGGGAAAAACGAACCGCTCATCTGCATCAGTCTCGGTAATTTATTGGATAACGAACGGATTTATTTTGGCAAAAAACGAGATTTTCATTTGTGAAGGCAGTGAAATCAAAGCACGTCATCCTCTTCAAGATTTGATTTATTTGAGTAGGACGATGATGGCCCTTTTCGGTACTCATGTTTGGCGGTTGGAGTTTAGAGCGGATGGAAGTCAAGTTGCTTATCATTTTTATCCCAAAGCCGACGGATTCGCTATTTTTATAAACAACTGGTTCAAAATCATCCGCGTACCATTATGGACTGTTGGAGTGAATGGAGGAGATAGGCAGTTTGGGGCTGCGAAATGAATAATTTTAGCCCTAGGTGCGTTTATTTGCGTTTGAGTAGATAAAAGGTCGTCTGAAACCCGGGTTTCAGACGACCTTTTATTGTAAAAAAATCTATAAATTTAATAGATAATAACTAATCTCATATTATCAAATTGGAAAAGATAACCCGCTGATTAACTTGATATTTAACATGGTTAAATTATGTTAACTAAAACATACGTTATCCAAAACCTGATTTCACAGTTGATTTAAATCATAATATCTTGTGTCCCAAATCTCTAAAAATACCCGAAATCATACTAGATATTGATTTTTCGAATAACAAACTACAAGAGTCGAGGAACGCAAAATGCCGAAAAATCCCTGAGTTGGTTTGTCCCGCCGGTAATCTGCCCGCTTTGAAGACGGCGGTGGACAATGGCGCGGACACGGTGTACATGGGGCTGAAAAGATGCGACGAATGCGCGCAATTTTCCGGGACTGAATTTCGATATGAAATCGGCGCAGGAAGGGTGGCTTACGCCCATGCGCGCGGCCGCAATGTGTTGATGGCCATCAATACTTTTTGCCCAGGCGGGGCAAATCGAGCGGTGGCATCGGGCTGTCGATACGGCAGTGCAACTGGGGGCGGACGCGATAATCGTCGCCGACCCTGCGATTATGGCTTACGCCGCCGAGCGTCATCCTGATTTGAGGCTGCACATGTCGGTGCAGGGTTCGGCGACCAATTACGAAGCCATCAATATGATGAAGGAGCTGTTCGGTATCCGCCGTGCCGTGCTGCCGCGCGTTTTAGACCGTGGATCAGGTCAAAGCATGTGATTGACAATACGGATGTGGAAATCGAAGTGTTCGGTTTCGGCAGTTTGTGCGTCATGGTGGAAGGGCGCTGCATTTTATCGAGTTATGCGACGGGCGAATCGCCGAATATGCAAGGCGTGTGTTCGCCGGCGAAGGCGGTGCGCTGGGAGCAGTTGCCCGACCGTATGAACGTGCGGCTGAACCAGGTGTTAATCGACCAATACAAACCGGACGAACCGGCAGGCTATCCGACCCTGTGCAAAGGCCGTTTCGAAGTCAACGACGAAACCTATTACGCGCTGGAAGAGCCGACCAGCCTGAATGTTTTGGAAATGTTGCCCGAACTCATCAAAATCGGTGTATCCGCCATCAAAATCGAAGGCCGCCAGCGCAGCCCGATGTACACGGCGCAGGTAACCAAATCGCTTCGGCAGGCTTTTGGACGCGGCCGCCGCCGATCCGCGCATTTCAAAAGTCAATCCGCTGTGGAACAATGCGCTGAGCAAGGTTTCGAAGGGCATCAGACGACCTTGGGCGCATACAGCCGTCCGTGGAAATAAGGGGAGGGAAAATGAATCCGATGAAACTATCGTTGGGGCCGGTTTTTGTTTTTTTCTGGCAGAAGGAAGCGCTGCTGGAATTTTTACGCCGCCATGCTGGATGCGCCGGTGGATACCATTTATTTGGGCGAAGTGGTGTGTTCGCGCCGCCAGAAAATGCGTTTTGCCGACTGGGTCAGCCTGGCGGAAGATTTGGCGGAAAGCGGCAAGGAAATTATTCTGTCGTCGCAGGTACTGCTGGAAAGCGAATCCGATTTGAAACGCCTGCGCAAAATCACGGGGCAGGACAAATTCAAAGTCGAAGCCAACGACATGGGCGCAGTCAAATTGGCGCGCGAACACGGCATTCCGTTTGTCGCCGGCGCCAGCCTGAACATTTACAACGAAAGCACGCTGGCGCTTTTCCAAGAACTGGGCGCATATCGCTGGATTGCGCCGTCCGAGTTGAGCCGTGACAAAGTTGCCGAAATCATCAAGGCTTCAGACGACATCGAAACGGAATTGTTTGCTTGGGGTAAAATGCCTTTGGCGTACTCTTCACGCTGCTTTACCGCTCGGCATTACAACTTGAACAAAGACGGCTGCGAATTCCGCTGCTTGGATTACGAACAAGGCATGGACATGAATACCCGCGAGGGCAAACCGTTTTTAACCATCAACGGCATCCAAACCATGTCTTATGGCTGCCAAAAAACCCTGCTGCCGCACCATGAGGATTTGCGGCAAATCGGCGTGAACATGCTGCGCCTGTCGCCGCAAAATGCACGGTATGGCGGAAATCGTCCGTATCCACCGCGACGTATTGACGGCAAAGCCGCACTGGCGGATGCGCTGCCCGAATTGAAAGACTGACCACCGGAACGCTGGTGGACGGCTATTGGCACGGCCAACCGGGTATCGAAGCCGTGAAGGAGGAATATTATGGCGTTGCCTGAAATCGTATTGCCCGCATGGGCGGGAAAAAAATCGGCGGAAAATTACCGGGCAGGCCGCCGCGTTTCGCTTTGGTTTTTGCCCTCAACACCATGCTCAAACGCGGATTGCTGCCCGCCGACATGAGCCTGTTTGACGGCAAAAAATTTGAAATCGACGTATTGGACGCAGGCATCAAGGTGCGTTTCACCGCCAATGCCGAGAAATTTATTGATGCGGATTTCTTTCGGCACGCCCGATTTGCGCCTTGCCGCCAACGGCATCGACTTTATGCGCATGATGATGCGCGAGGAAGACCCGGATACTTTGTTTTTCAACCGCAAACTGCAAATCGAAGGCGATACCGAGCTGGGGCTGATTACCAAAAACCTGCTCGACAGCGTGGACTGAGCTGTTCGGCGATTGGTTTTTGAAACGGCAGTTGTCCGATTGAACACGGATTCGTTCAGAAATAGAGCTGAAAGACTTTTATTTTTTGATACGCAACTTACCAGTTGCCGTCATTCCCGCGCAGGCGGGAATCCATTTTTGAAATTCAGAAACTGTTTTTCAAATCAAGGTTTCTCAGGTTTGACGATGGATTTCGCCTCCGCGCGGGAATGACGGAATTTGATGACATGCTGGATTTAAAGTTAAGCATGTTTGCTAAAGGCAAAACATTCATCCGTTAAACTTCGATTTCAAAATAAAGAAGGTCGTCTGAAACCTGTTTCCAGTTTTCAGACGACCTTTCTTTCATCTGCATCTGTTTTAAAACCGTCATTAGTCTTTCAATGCAGCCAATACTTTGTCGGCGATTTCATTCAGGCCCTACGGTTTGCGCCTGATTGTCGCGGCGTTCGGCGTATTCGACATTGCCTTCTTTCAAGGCGCGGTCGCCGATGACGATGCGGTGCGGATGCCCAGAAGCTCGGAATCGTTCAGCAATACGCCTGCACGTTCGTCGCGGTCGTCGAGGAGGACGTCTGCGCCTGCCGCCAGCAATTCGGCGTAGATTTTGTCGGCAGCGTCGCGCACGGCGTCTGATTTTTGTAGTTCATCGGTACGATAACGACTTCAAACGGCGCCATTGCTTTTGTCCAGATGATGCCTTTTTTTCGTCGTTGTTCTGCTCGATGGCGGCGGCAACGACGCGGGTGATGCCGATGCCGTAGCAGCCCATTTCCATGATTTGCGATTTGCCGTTGTTGTCGAGGAAGCTTGACGTTCATGGCTTGGGTGTATTTGTCGCGTAATTGGAAAGACGTGTCCGACTTCGATGCCGCGCGCCAGTTTCAGACGGCCTTGTCCGTCGGGGCTTTTCGTCGCCTTCGACAACGTTGCGCAAATCGACGAAACTCAGGCTCGGCGGCGTCGCGTCCGAAAGTTGAAGCCGTATAGTGGTAGTCGTCTTCGTTCGCGCCGATAACTCAGTCTGCGCCTTTTTCGGTGGCGAAATCGGCATAGACTTTGCCTGTAAAGCCGACGGGGACCGAGCGAGCCGCCGTTTGCACCGAACTGCGCACGGATGGAGACAGGGGTCCGCCATGGTCAGCGGCGATTTCACGCTTTGCGAGTTTTTCGGCTTTGATGTCGTTGAACTCATGGTCGCCGCGCAACAGCAATAAGACGATTTCGCCTTCGTTTTCGCCTTCGACAACGATGGATTTCAGCGTTTTTCAATCGGAATGCTGAGGAAATCAACCAATGAATCAATGGTTTTGACGTTCGGCGTGTGCACTTTGGCCAGCTCTGCCTGAGCGGCCGCGCGTTCGCCTTTTGAGTGGCAAGGTCGGTGCCAGCTCGATATTGGCGGCGTAATCGGAGTGTCGCTGCACGCAATCACATCTTCACCGCTTTCCGCCAACACTTGAAACTCGTGCGAACCGGTACCGCCGATGCTGCCGGTGTCGGCGGCGACGGGGCGGAACTCCAAAGCCCAGACGGGTGAAGATACGGCAGTAAGCGTCGTACATGGCATCATAGGTCGTCTGAAGCGAGAGTAGTCGGCATGGAAGGAATAAGCATCTTTCATGACGAACTCGCGTGCACGCATGACGCCGAAGCGCGGACGCACTTCGTCGCGGAATTTGGTTTGGATGTGGTAAAAAGTTTTTCGGCAGCTGTTTGTAGCTGTTGATTTCTTTGCGCACGATGTCGGCGATGACTTCTCGCAGGTCGGATCCCATGCAGAAAATCGCGGTCGTGGCGGTCTTTCAGACGCAGCAGTTCTTTACCGTAAAATTCCCAGCGTCCGGATTCCTGCCACAGTTCGGCAGGCTGCACCACCGGCATCAGCAACTCCACGCTGCCCGCGCGCGCCATTTCTTCGCGCACGACGTTTTCGACTTTACGCAACACGCGCAGCCCCATCGGCATCCAAGCATAAAGGCCGGATGCGTTGGTTTTAATCAGACCGGCGCGAATCATCAACTTGTGGCTGGCAAGCGCGGCTTCGGCAGGGGCTTCTTTCAGGGTGGAAATGAAAAATTGGCTGGCTTTTCATGGTGTGTTTTTCGTGTAAAAAGTAAGCGCGTATTGTAACGCGAAAGGCAGGGGGATTGAAGTTTTTCCCCATAGGAGAGTCGCCGCTGCCTTGCTTTGTTCAGTCAACTCATTTGACATTTATCGGGCGTGTCAATCACTTTTTATACACAATCCCGCATTGGCTTGTTTTTGTTTATAAATTTTTCCCATAAAGACTTTTTGAAAATTTTTTATTTTTTTATAACCAATTGATTTTATTGTATTTTTATTTGACTATTTTTTTAAGCACCGAAAGGCTTGGGTTGTTCCAAAAGCAAAAATTCCGATTACCCAAAGCTTATCAACAAACTTATCCACAGAGTTTGTGTATAGATTGGTGTCGTCTGAAACCATACCGTTCGATAGGTTTTTAAAAAGCCCGTAACGCGATCTTTCTGTTAAGATGATGCCTTCACTATTTTTCACGCCATACTATCTATGTCCGCACACGAATTACACCTGCTTTCCCGCGCCAAAATGTTCAACGGTCATCAAGAGCAATACCGCTGCTTTTTCCGAAACCCTGTCAAACCGATATGACTTTCGGCATCTACCTGCCGCCGCAGGTATTGAAAGGCTATCCCGCGCCGGTCTTTGTATTTCTTGTCGGGACTGCACGGCGACGGCTCGGAACTGATACGCCAAACCGGCATCCAGCGTTTTCGCCGCGCAATGGAACATCATCGTCGTTTTTCCCGACACCTCGCCGCGCGGCAGCCATATCAGCGACAGCGCGAACGAATTTATCGGACAGGGCGCGGGATTTTACATTGACGCGACTGAACAGCCGTGGGCGGTGCATTATCAGATGTACAGCCATATCAGCCGCGAGCTGCCCGAGTGGGTGGAACGGCATTTCCCCGCCACCCAAGAACGCAGCATCGCAGGTTTCAGCATGGGCGGACACGGCGCGCTTTCATCGCCCTGAAAAAAATCCGGGACGCTACGCCGCCGTTTCCGCGTTTCGCGCCCCTTTGTGCCATCCGGACCGCCAGCCGGGCGGGAAAGCAGGCGTTTGCCGCCTATCTGGGCGAGGAGTCGGAGGCTTGGCAGGCATACGACAGCGCATCGCTCGTTCAGACGACCTCCCGCAAGCTGCCGATACTTATCGACCAAGGCGGTGTAGATCCATTGTTCCCCCGACGAATTGCAACCCGAAGCCTTCGTCAACGCCGCTGCCCGCGCCAACGGCTTCAACGTGCAATACAAAAGTCCGTCCCGGCTACGGACACGATTATTTCTTCATCGCCAGCTTTATCGACTCGCATATCGAGTTTCATGCTGAGGCATTGGGTTTGTAAACCACTATAAATTTAATCCACTATATAAGAAAGGTCGTCTGAAAACCTTTTCAGACGACCTTTTGATCTTTCACACTCAATTAGTGTTGATGATGATGGTGTTCATGCCGTTCAGCCGCGCGTTTCGTTCCGACGGGCATAATCAGCGTTGCATAGGCATTGTCTTGTTGACAAACACTTTTATCGGCATAATCCGCCTGATGGGCGGCTTTGATTTTCCACAAACCTTCAATCAAAGGAATCACGCTGACGACGCCGTCTTTATCCGTTTTCCTGAGAAACCTTGCGGCTCGCGGTGGTCGTGCGTCGCCGCCAAGTCCATTTCCGCCAGCGTATCCGAGCTTGCCGTTACCGTCGCTTTTTGCCAACGGTTTTGCCTTTTATAGCACTTTAACCGGCAACAGACCGCCCTACCTTGACTTCATTCGGATTTTTCAGCGGCACCAGCTCCAACTCATGACCGACCGGACGGGTCAACACGCTTTCATCCACGCCTGCGCTGCCCACTTGCAAAAACGCTTTGCCGAACATCTGAGCCTGTTCGCAATAAGTCGCACCGGCAGGTCTTTCAAGGTTTTCTGTTTCCAGCCTTCGCTGTTTTTGCGACCAGAACGTCGGTTTGTACACCGCGCCGACCCAATACGAACCGTCCCTTTCAGGCGGGATTTGGAAACATATTGGTAATTTTCACCTTTATTCGTCAAATCAACGGTTTTTCCGGATTTGTCCGTCAATTGCAGCGGTTTGAAAAATGTGCACGCGGTCGTCGGCGATTTCGACATTCGGGAAATCACGTGGCTGCAACCCAAATCCGCTTTCAACGTACTGCCCGAATCTAAACGCACCGAGCCGACACCCACAAATCATGCGCCTGCGCCGCCATGCTCAAGCCTCAATGCGCCAAGTATCCATAATTTTTCATGTTTCTTCCTCAAATTTGATTGTTTACGGTTCAAAAAGCCAACGGAAAGCCCGAAAAGCAAAGGCAACCCTTACTTTTTTATTTCGAAATGTAAATATTATTGATGATTGTTTGTAGTTACAAAGAACTATAAACCTTAAAGGGACAACAGAGATCAAGAGGTCGTCTGAAAAACCTCTGAAATTAGGTTTTCAGACGACCTTCAGTATTGGGAAGATGGATTATTGCGCTCCAGTTTTTCAGCAGATCAGGCATGGCTTCTCGTTGTAGCGGTAATAGCGGACGCTGTCCGTACCTTCTTTATTGGTCATTTCCAATACGTTGGGTTTGCCTTCCAGCTTCAGCAGCAGCGGGAACTTTGAATTTGACGGTTTTGCCGATTTCGTCAGGGTTTTTGTTCGGGCGCGCCATCGTTGTGGCTGACGGTGTAGTTGGTTATGGTTTGACGGAATTCTTGTCTCCAGCGGCTGAATTTCCATTTGAAGTCTTGGGTAATGGTGGTCGTATCGCCGGAATTTGCTTGGAAATGGATCAGGTCGCGGCCGGTACCGTCGAGGGCGCATCAGGCTGGCGTTGAGCAGGGAGCCGTCAGCGTGCTGGTGTTGCCCCACATGCCGAATAAGTCTTTGCGTTTGACTTTTTGGCGGTAACGAGCTGGTTGGGTTCGGTAACGTGCAGACCCGGCACGTAAGCCGTCTCGCCACGGCGGCAGAAGTCAGGGTCAAGGTGAACGCGGCGGCGCCAAGTAGGGTTTTCCATGTTTTCATATTGTTTTCCTTATATGTAATGAGCAGTTGAAGAATCGGGCGCAGGCGGCGAATCCGTTTTTTGGGGTTTTCGCGTATGCCCACAATGTTGATGGTTTGTATTGTTTACTGACAGTGGATTAACTTTAAACCAGCACGGCGTTGCCTCGCCTTGCCGTACTATCTGGCCTACTGTCTGCGGCTTCGTCGCCTTGTCCTGATTTAAATTTAATCCACTATATATCGAAAAATCGATTGAAATACTATAGTTTCCCTGACCGTCAGTTTACTACAAGGTAAAACCGACGATTCAATTTTTTCAGACGACCTTTTCGTTTGCCATGCCGCATTAACGGATGTCCGCAGGCGCGAAGGATTTGACGGTTTCGTCCACGGCTTTGACGCGGGTCAGGAAGTCTTCCAGCTGGGCGAGCGGAAGGGCGCTGGGGCCGTCGCATTTGGCTTGGTCGGGGTTGGGGTGTGATTCGAGGGAAGAGGCCTGCGAGGCGGGTTGCCATGCGGCGAGCGCCAAGTCCAGCACTTGCGCGCGCCGTCCGCCGGATGCGGCCGCACCGGATTCGCGGGTTTGCAGGGAGTGGGTGACGTCGAAGATGACGGGCAGGCCGCCGCAGGTTTTGCTTCATGACGCCGAAGCCGAGCATATCGACGACGAGGTTGTCGTAGCCGAAGTTGGCGCCGCGTCTCGCACAGTATGATTTGTCCGTTGCCCTGCTTCGAATTTTTCGACGATGTCTTTCATCCGCGAGGGGCTGAGGAACTAGGTTTTTGATGTTGATGACGTTGCCGGTTTTTGCCATGGCGACGACGAGGTCGGTTTGGCGGGCGAGGAAGGCGGGCAGTTGGATGACGTCGCAGACTTCGGCGACGGGAGGCGCATTGGTAGGGTTCGTGGACGTCGGTGATGACGGGTACGTCAAACTCCGCGTTTGACGGCTTGGAAGATTTTTCATGCCTTCGTCCAAGCCGACGCCGCGGAAGGAGTGGATGGAGGAGCGGTTGGCTTTTGTCGAAGGAGGCTTTGAAGACGTAGGGGATGCCGAGTTTGTCGGTCACTTTGACGTATTGTTCGCAGGCTTTGAGGGTGGAGTCGAGGTCCTCTAAAACGTTGATGCCGCCGAACAGGGTAAAGGGAGGTCGTTGCCGACGGTGAGGTTGTTGATGCGGATGTTCATGATGATGGGGCTTTCTCGAAGGTCGTCTGAAAAGTGGCTGAAAGGTCGTCTGAAAGCGGATTTTGCGGTTTCAGACGACCTTGTGTTTTATAGGACGGCGGCGGCTCGTAGGAGAGGATGTCGCGATTTTTGTTGTGTTCGTCCACGAGGACGACTTTGGGTTCGTGCGCGGCGATTTCGGGTTCGGACAGCATGACGTAGGACATGATGATGACGATGTCGCTTTTTGGACGAGCGTGCGGCGGCACTCGTTGAGGCAGACGACGCCGCTGCCGCGTTCGCCGGGATGGTGTAGGTTTCGAAGCGTTCGCCGTTGTTGTTGTTGACGATGGCGACTTTTTTCGTTAACGAGGATGCCTGCGGCGTCGAGCAGGTCTTGGTCTACGGTGATGCTGCCGACGTAGTTGAGGTCGGCTTCGGTAACGGTGGCGCGGTGTATCTTGCCGCCGAGCATGGTGCGGAACATGGGTTTCCTTTTTGGTTTGGGATTGCGGGATGCAGACGTATAGTGGATTAAATTTTAAATCAGGACAAGGCGACGAAGCCGCAGACAGTACAGATAGTACGACAAGGCGAGGCAACGCCGTACTGGTTTAAAGTTAATCCACTATAAGGTCGTCTGAAAATCAAAAGCCGTCATTATAGTGGACTTCCCTGTAAATTCATAATGATGCTTGAGCGTTTTTTTCAGACGGCGCGGCTGTTTTATCAACCTAAACTCTGCTTCAGCCAGCGCAAATAGGGGGCGTATCCGCGCGATACGTTTTGCATCAGGATTTGCGGGCAGTCGTAGCTGTGGTTGGCGATGATGGTTTTTGATTTCGCGGTAGCAGTGGCGCGAGGTTTTGATGGTGATGCGGATTTCGTCGTCGCGGCAGATTTCGCCGTTCCAAAGGTATTGGCTGGTGATGGCTTCGTATTGCACGCAGGCGGCGAGTTGTTTTTCTAGCAGCAGGCTGCCGATTTTTCGGCTTCTTCGCGGGTCGGGGCGGTGGTGGTAACGATGACGGTTTGAATGCGGACATTTTCAGACGACCCATTGGTTTTTAAACTCGATGGTTCCTTTATATTTCACCCAGTATCCGGCGGCTTTTGTATTTGTCTTTTTGGCGGTTGCCACGGCTGTTTCGTCGAGTCCTTCATAACCGCTGGATTCGAGGATGCTGACTTCTACGGCTTTGCCTTCAGGGGAAACCAAGATGGACAGTTTGACGGGTTTGATGGGTTGCGCGGGATTTTGGGATGCGGGGGCGTATTCTGCCGGATTGACGGTCTTGCGCGGTTGCGGGGAGGACGTAAAGGCAAGCAGTAGGGCGGGGATGATGGCGCGGATGGGCATATTGTTTTCCTTATTTGTAGATTTGTAGCGGGTTTTAGAGGGTTGTTTTTGATTTGTTTTCAGACGACCTTTGTTTTTCGTGGGCTGAAGCTCCACGTTACGGTATTGCATCCGTTTGGGCGGCGGGTGCGGTTTTGCTTATTTGAAGTTTCAATATCGGCCAACCTTTTGCTTTTTGGCTTCTTTTTCCAACTCGGCATCGGGGTTGACGGCGACGGGTTCGTTGACGAGGCGCAGCAGCGGCAGGGTCGTTTTGGAGTCGCTGTAAAAATAGGTTTTGCCATAGCTTTTTCGAGCTGCTTTCGCCGCGTTCGGCGAGCCATTGGTTCAGGCGGGTGATTTTTGCCTTCTTTGAGGCTGGGCGTGCTGATGTAGTTGCCGGTGAAGCGGCCGTCGGCACCGGTTTCGAGTTGGGTGCCGATGATGTTGGTGATGCCGAAAAAGGTGGCAGATGGGGTGATGATGAACTCGTTGGTCGATGAGATAACGAGGGTTTCGTCGCCGCCATTTGTGGCTCTGCACCAGCATACGCTGCATGGGCGAGATGTGGGTGTGATGAACTCCGCCATAAATTGCGGTGAAATTCCGCCAGCTCTTCTTTGCTGTAACGGGCGAGCGGGGCGAGGTGGAATTTGAGGAAGGCGTCGATGTCGAGGGCAGCCGTTTTGGTAGTCGCGGTAGAATTTTTCGTTTTGCGCTTCGGTTTCGGGCAGCGTCAACCAGCCCTTTTTGATGAGGTATTGCGGCCAAGAATGGTCGGAATCGGTGTTGATGAGGGTGTTGTCGAGGTCGAAGATGGCGAGGTTTTTCATTGGGCTTCCTGTTGTTTCAAAAGCTGGCGCAGAAGCGGCAGGGTGATGCGTCTGCCCATGGTAACGGCGTAGTTGTCCAGCGTGTCGAGCATCTGCATCAGGCTGTCCAGTGTCGCGCCGCCAGTGGTTGAGCAGGTATTCGAAGATTTCGGGGTCTATGGTCACTTGGCGTGCCGCCGCCATACTGACGAGTGCGTCGATTTTTTCTTGGTCGGTCAGGGGTTTGACTTCGTAAACGAGGCAGTACGCCATGCGGGTGCGTGAAGTCTTCGCGGATGACGAGCTGTTGGGGCGTGTGTTCGGAGCTTAACAGCAGAAAGCCTTTGCCGCTGTTGCGGAAGCGGTTGAATACGGCAAACAGGAGGGCTTGTTCTTCGTTGCCCAGTTTTTCGATTTGGTCGATGGCGAGGTATTCGGCTTCAAAGGCGGCTTCGGTCAGGGGCGTGGCGGCAGCGTCGATATAGACGGCTTTTTTCCCCGCGTCGAGCGCTTGGGCGACCCACGCGCGCAGCAGGTGGCTCTTGCCCGCGCCTTCTTCGCCCCAGACGTAGATAAACGGGTCGTGTTTATGCTGTAACACATAGACCAGTTCGGCATTTTCCGTTCCGAGGAATTTGTCGAAACCGGGATAGCCGCGTTCGGCGAAGTCGAAAATAAGCTGGTTCACAAAGGCATACCGGATGGGTTGGAATCGGGTTTATTGTACGTTGTTTTTGTCAGCGCGTATCAAGGCGCGGGGTCGTCTGAAAAGGGCGCGCGGCATGGGTTTCATATACAATGGCAGACATTTGGCGACGCGTCTGTTTTTCAGACGACCTCTGTCTTTTTCTATTTCAGGAAGATTTCGTGATTTCGACCCTTATTGATTTTATCCTCCACATCGACCAGCATTTGGTCGAGATTTCCGCGCAATACGGCGTATGGATTTACGCGGTGTTGTTTTTTTGATTATTTTCTGCGAAACCGGCTTTGGTGGTTACGCCGTTTCTGCCGGGCGATTCGCTGCTGTTTGCCGCGGGCGGGATTGCCGCGGTCGGCAGCATGAATATTCATGTCATGATCGCGCTGCTTTTGGCCGCCGCGATTTTGAGCGATGCCGCCAACTTCATGATCGGCAAAGTTTTTCGGGCGCAAACTCTTTGCCAACCCCGATTCCAAAAATCTTCCGCCAGTCGTATTTGGAGAAAACCCACGCGTTCTACGAAAAAAACACGGCGGTAAAACCATCATCATCGCCCGCTTCGTCCCGATTGTGCGGACATTCGCCCCGTTTGTCTGCGGGCATGGGCAGTATGCACTACGGCACTTTCATCCGCTACAACATCATCGGCGCGGTATTGTGGGTCTTGTCGTTTTCCTATGCCGGCTATTTCTTCGCCAATATTCGGTTGTCAAAAACAATCTGGCTTTCAGTGATGGTCGCGATTATCGTGATTTCCATCCTGCCGGGCGTGATTGAGTTATCCGCGCGAGAAGGGCGGCGAAGAAGTAAGAGATAATTTGAACCATATAAAGGTCGTCTGAAAACGTTTTTCAGACGACCTTTTGTATTTTTCGTCTGCTTATTTGGTGAAGTTTTTCAATATCGCCGAAGCAATATCGTCCAAAACCGAATCCGTCCGCATCTTGCGCCGAACCGTTCGGCGTGGCTTTGTCTACCAGATTGGGCAGAATCTGCGCCAACATATCGCCGGCTTGCTGGCTGTCGAGACCGAATTTTTGCGCCACTTGGCTGATGGCATCGCTGCCCAAAAGCGTTTTGCAAATCGCCGCGGATACAGGGCAGATTGCTTTGTTGGTTGAAACCCAGCTATTTAATACATCGCCCAACCCGCCTTGTTGCAACTGATTAATCAGATTACCCACGCCGCCTTGCTGTTGTACCAAATTCATCGCCATTTCGGTCAGCGAGTTTTGTCCGTTTTCGTCTTTTGCCGCCCAAGGCTTGCGCCGCCACGTTCAACAAACTGTCCATTAATGCCATAAAGCCTCCTTGTGTGATGTGTGAGTGTGAAGTGTAAAGAACCCAGAAGTGTAACAAAATTCCGACGCTTGTTTGCCAATTTAACCCAATTCAAACAGCGAATTGACGAGCTGCTACAAAAGTAAAGGTCGTCTGAAATTTACAACCTCATCATTTCCGTGTGGGTGGGGATCTGAAGGACCTTTTTGGGCAGCAGTAATTTTCCAGAGATTCCAGAAATCCAAAGTGTTGGATTCTCGTCTCAGCCTGCCTTCGCGTAGACTGGGGTGGAAATGACGGTATTCAATATCCCCTTTCCAAACTTTTACAAACCCTCTGTCATTTCTTTTTCCTATGCCTGTTCACCTGCATCATAGCGTCCTGCCCGTTTCGCATTTTCTTCACCCCGTCTTCCACATAAAACAAAATGAAACAAAATTACCAGTTTTTATACATTATTATCAATCCTATCAATCTATTGTTTGAACTTGAAAAAGGAGAATTTGTAGCAATGAAGTTTTACCATTTGAGCTGCGCCGCTGTTACTTATCCTGCCTGTTCTGCACGCAGGCGGCGGACGCATACGTTCCCGCTGATGCCGAACCGGCAGCAGTCACCCTTTCCACCGTTACCGTGCGCGGTAAGCGGCAGAAGTCGTTGAACAAGGGCTATACCACTTCGGGACGTCACGCCGCGACGGGGATGCCGCTGACGCTGCGCGAGTGCCGCAGAGCGTGAGCGTGGTAACCGACAAACAGATGAAGGACCAAGGCAAGCGCAGCGTTTACGACGCGCCTCGCGGGTCAACGGTATCAGCGGCAATCCGGCAAGTTCGCGCTATGCGGTAACCAACATGTATGCGCGCGGCGAGAAAGGTCAACGATTACCAGATAGACGGCATGACCACCGAAATCGACGGCAACCAACTGCTGAACTCGGGCGCGTACGAGCGGGTGGAAGTCGTGCGCAGCACTTCCGCCCTTGCAGGGCAGCGTGGGCGACCCGAGCGACGGTGAACCTGGTACGCAAGCGTCCGACCAAAGAGCAGCAGGCTGAAATTTCCGTCGGCATCGGCAGATGGCGGCGTTGGAATGCTCGAGGCCGATGTGTCCGGGCCGCTCAACCCAAGCGGCAGCCTGCGCGGCCGCGCCGTAGTCAACGCCGAGGGCGGGCGGCATTGGACCGAGGGGTTCACGCGACCGCTCCGACATGGTTTACGGCATTGCCGAATACGATTTCTCGCCGCAAACCACCGCCTACGCCGGCATCAACCACCAGCGCGCGCGCGAAAAAGATTTACGGCGGGGACCTGCCCGTTTACGACAGCAGCAGGCTACCCCACCCGCTTCGGCATCCGTGACAACAACAAAATCAGGCAGCAGGTATAGGGAACGCGCGACGGAACTCTTTACCGGACTGGAACACCGCTTTGAAAACAACTGGAAAGCTAAGCTGGAATACCGCTACAACCGTGAGAAAAACCCTCAATCCCGCATGGGTGACGCCCCATACAACTATCTCAGGCACGATGACAGCTCAGCCGGAGCCAATTTTTATAAAATGGCCGACAATATCGTCAGCCATGCCTTCAGCTTCAAGCTCAACGGGCAATACGATTTATGGGGGCGCAAAACACGAAGCCGTATTCGGCATCGGAGGCTACCGCACGCGGGACAAACGCGCCTGGGCAAACCAAGAAAGCAACTATTCCATAGACGACATCTACGATTTCATACGCCGCCGCGACTATCCCGCCATCGCTTCCGTCAACGACTGGAAATGGAGAGGAGACACCATCGCGACACGCCAAATCAGCGGCTATGCCGCCACCCGCCTCGCACGCTACCGACAAACTCCGCTGCTTTTTGGGCGCCAACTACGCCCGCTACCATTACCAAGCTATACCGGTTGGCGGCAGCCCTGAATACGGAAGCCAAAGAAGGCCGCTTCGCCCCCTACGCCGGCATCACCTACGACCTCACCGACAACCTCTCCGCCTACGCTCCTACAGCCGCCTGTTTATGCCGCACGAAAACAGCGAAACAGACATCAACCGCCGCCCCATCGATCCGATTACCGCCGCACCGTCGAGGCTGGACTGAAAGGCGAATGGCTCGAAGGCCGTCTGAACGCCTCGTTGTCGGTGTTCCAACCAAACGGCGCAACGTCGCCGTCGAAGCGGGCAAATTTGACAACGACTGACACCTACTACCGCGCAGCGAATACTAAAGCCCACGGCTGGGAAGCCGAAATCAGCTCGCCCGCCGAAGGTGGGACATCAGCGCGGGCGTGCAGTCGCACCTGACCCGCGAAGAAAACGGCACTCGGCCCAACAGCCAATACGACCCGCACCACAGCTTCAAACTCTTCACCACCTACCGCCTGCCCAAAACCCGCTGGACCCTCGGCGGCGGCGTGCGCTGGCAGAGCAAGACCTTTGTGGACAAATACAGTGACCTCAGCAATATCGAGTTTGACGACGATGAAGCCAAAGAACGCCTGCGTCCTCTCCCGCCAAAAATCTCTTCGCCGTGGTCGACCTGACCGCGCAGTACGACATTTCCAAAAACGCCAACCTGACACTACTTCGACAACGTGTTCGACAAACGCTACCGTACGGACACGGCGTACCACGACTACGGCCAGCCGAGGAGTTTGTCGGGGACGCTTAGGTATAAATTTTGACGGGGTTTGGGGTTGCTGTAATTCTTGAAGGTCGTCTGAAACCTATAATCCGTCATTCCCGCGCAGGCGGGAATCTAGGAATCTTGGGATTCGGCGATTTTTAGAGATTCCTGGAACCCAGAGGTCTGGATTCCCGTTTTCACGGGAATGACGGTCGTGAGGTTGCCGTACTCTGCAAAGGCTGTCTGAAACCTGTCATTTCTAAAGGTCGTCTGAAAAACACCCAATCGAATAAAAAGTAACAAATATCCCAAGCGAAAACCATATGAATCCCATCCTGCCACGCCCTGCCGCACATCGCAGCGCGATTGTGCTGGCTTCGGCCGGAAGTTACTGGGTATCCGCGCTGGCGGCGGGTACGGTTCCGCTTTATGCAGGCGGGTCGAACAATGCTGTTTACGGCGGCACCTCCCAGGGCATCACGCTGCTGCCGCTGGTATTTCTGTGGGCGTTGGCGGCGCGGCGGCTGCGGACGGTGTTTTGCGCCGTCGCTGTCGGTGTGTGCTGCTTTCGGCGGCAGGGGCTGCCGCATGGCTAAGGGAGGCGGGGCTTCGCAAGGAATGGCAGAAATCCACACATGGACGGGGCTGATCTGTTCGTGGGTTTTGTTCGTAATATTCCTGCGGGAAGCATTGCGTTTTTTTCCGTGCCGAACTGGATGGCGGATGCAGCCGGAGCTGCCGTTTGCTCAGACGGCCTCGCCGGACGAACAGGTTTCGCTGGCGACCGCCCTGGACTATCTGCGCCGCCATGCGCCGAATGCGGCAGAATGGTCGGTTTCTCTGCCGACCGAACGTTCGCCGTACTTGGATTTGGGCTGGACGGAACGCGGGGCCGAAGAGGGCGTCCTATACCACCATCAGCCCTTATCCTGACGCGCCGCAGTCCAAACCGCGCGAAACGGCGGGGGCGGGTTATCTGGTTTCCATCCACAGCAACCTCGCGGCGGCGGAATACGGCGGTTACTGGCTGACGGCTGCGGCCGCGGTGGTCGCGCTGGCGGCGGTAATCAGCGGCGTGATTGTGCATAAAAAGATTCTGGCGGAGTTTTTTTCACTTTCCGCGCAGGCAAAAACTCAGAAGCTGGCTGGACGCGCACAACCTGCTGGGCGTGCTGCCGCTGCCGTTTCATGTGATGATTGTTTACAGCGGCCTCTTGCTGACTTCGCATACGGTGATGATCTACAGCCAAACGGCGGCGGAATTGTCGGATGAAGAATTCGAGGCGCGCTCCGCCTATGTGCCGAGGTCGTCTGAAAACGCGGGAGAGCAGCGGAAGATGGCGGATTGGTATCCGACGGTGCAAAAGTTGCGCCCAAATGGGACGGACGCGGAAATCAATCTGACCATCACCGACCCCCGACCGCAAAGAAGCAGTGTTGTCGGCGGATTATTTTCGACAAAAGAAGCATCGGCTCGAACCCCTGATTTGTCGGTGGCGGTACGTTTGCGCGACGGGGCGCAGGTGTATCGCAAAGATGCCTACGGCGGCTTCGAACAGGCCTACTCTTCGCTCTACAGCCTGCATACGGCGGGCTTTGCCGACTATCCGACGCTCTGGCTTTATTTCTTCAGCGGTATGGCGGGTTGCGGCATGATTGCGACGGGTGCGGTAATGTGGCCGATGAAGCGGCGCAACCGCAAACAGCCGCCCCTGCGCGGGATTGCGTGGGCGGAACGCATCAACATCGCCGTGTTCGCCGGCTTCCCGCTCGCCTGCGCCGCCTTTTTCTGCACCAACCGCCTGCTGCCCGCAGACTGGGACGGGCGTGAAATTTGGGAAGCGCAAAGCCTCTTACCGTCTGGGCCGCCGCTGCGGTTGCCGCCTTCTTCCCTACCCCGCGGTATATCAAATGGCGCGGCCTGTTCTACGCCGCCGCCGCACTGTGCGCCCTGATCCCGCTCTTGGATATTTATGTCGGACGGCCTCTCGGCTGTCAATTCGGTCGGGGACACGCTCTATTGGACGGTGGAACTGTGTTTCCTGACATTTGCGGCAATATTCTTCCTCATCGCCCGCCGCATCGAAAAGGCGCAATAACCATGCTGTATTTCCTGATGTTTTCCTCTGCTCCGGCGGCTTTTTCTGCCTCATGCTCTCGCAAACGCCCCACGCCAAAAACCATGCTCGGACGCCCCGTGCAAACACCCCGTCCGCCTGCGCCTCGCCGGCGTAACACTCTCGCCGCCGCCCTTGCCGCCGCACTCGCTTCGCCCCATCCCGCCGCCGCCAGCACAAGCTGGTTCGGCTGCCTGAGCGCAGGCGCAGCCTGTGCGCGGTTGCAGTTTATTTTCGGGGAAAGGGTTCGCAGGAAGTAAAATTTATCGGATTAGAATCAAAAGTCGTCTGAAACAAAACAACGTTTTTCAGACGACCTTATTTTATATAGTGGATTAACTTTAAATCAGGACAAGGCGACGAAGCCGCAGACAGTACAAGATAGTACGGAACTGATTCACTTGGTGCTTCAGCACCTAGAGAATCGTTCTCTTTGAGCTAAGGCGAGGCAACGCCGTACTGGTTTAAAAGTTAATCCACTATAATATTTTTGAATAAACGAAGGTAAAGAGCATGGATAGGTTTCAGACGACCCAAAGCGTCGTCTGAAAAATCCAATCATCGAAGAAAAACCGGATTCCCATCAGCGAATCCGGTTTGTTTTTATTCCAAACTTAGAAATTCATTCTCACGCCTACGACAGACGGAGCGTCCCGACTGCGGGAGCGATGTATTTAAATAAAAAGAAACGTTTTCAGACGACCTTTTTTTATACAACCCTCTTATTTCCGCATCTCAACCAACATCCGACACACGCCCAATCCCTGCCGCTGCCAGATTGCGGCTACAAACTCGATGTTGGAAAATGCCTGCCCACACGGTAACGTAATGTCCCCAAAAGCGCACCGCCGCCGATACCAACGTTGTAGAGACCTGAGTAATCGAGTTGGCAACATCGGTTGCATCCGAGGCAAAGTCCAATACTTTGGATACCATGCCGAGGCTCAAGACGACGATGGCGATACCCCAGACAAACACCAGCGCGTGAAAACGGCTATCGGGTAGGCGGCAAGGGGCAGTAGGCAGAGCGTTGAAGTCATGATGACGGATACCGAGGTCAGCAGGAATATGCGCTGGTGTTTGGCAAAACCATTTACCGAACAAATACGACGCGGCAAACCCCGCCAGCCCGTACAGGCTCAAGACGATGGTCACTTGTTCGGGTGCGAAGCTGCCGGCTTGCAGGACGAAGGGTTCGATATAGCTGTATGCCGTAAAGTGGGCGGTAATCAGGAGGACGGTCAGCGCGTAGAGCAGCATGAGGTTTTTGCGCTTGAGCAATCCGGGCAGGCTTTTGAGCGAACCTGTGTTCACGCTGGGCAACAGCGGCAGGTTTTTCGCCAATATGCCCATGACCGCTGCCGCGCAAAGTCCGATAAGCAAAAAGCTGAACTGCCAGCTTGAGTGTTGCCCGATAACGCGCCCCAGCGGGATGCCCGCCACCATCGCCATGACCGTCCCCGTACTCGAGCAGCCCCAAAGCCTGATTGCCTTTACCCTGCATGGCGCGACACGTACCGCCAGCGAGGCGGTAATCGACCAAAACACGGCGTGCGTCAGGGCGATGCCGATGCGGCTGATGAGCAGGATTTCGAAACTTCGGGCGAAATAGGAAACGATGTGGGCTGAGGGTAAAGAACGCGAAGAGGACGAGCAGCAGCTTGCGGCGTTCGATGTTTTTCGTTGCCAGCATCAGTGGCAGCGACAGCAGCGCGACAATCCACGCATACACGGTAATCATGATGCCAACTCGGTTGGCGGCATATTGAAGGTCGCGCCGATGTCGCTCAATAAGGGCACCGGACATATTCGGTGGTGTTGAAAAATGAATGCGCCGACTGCCAGGGCGATGACGCTTAACCATTGTTTGTTTGTGTTTGCTGACATTGGGGTTTTCCTTTTTATATTTTGTCTTCAAAAATTTTATCGAATCTTTGTAATTATACTACTTTCAGACGACCTTCCTACTGCGACGACACAAAATTCCGCCCTAGACGCTCCCGCATCATCGGCATACAATCTTTGCATGAACACCAAACGCCCCAAGCTTTCCCGTTTTGCCCATATTTACGGCATGAACGGGCAATTCGTCCTGTTGGAACAGCATTCCGAGTGGATGCCGGTCAACGATGCCGACTACGACAACGCACCCGCATTGCCGGCGGGGTTTGTGTTTGCGGATGAAGCGTTCTATACGACCGACGGCAGCGTGCCGCCGCTTGTCCTGCCCTGACAACATCAAAATCTTCAACGAAGAAGCGCGCAAACTCGAACGCCGCAGGCTCGACGCGCTGGCTTTGGAGGAGTTGGGCAAAAACCTCGCCGCCGCCCAAGCCGAGACCGACCTTGAAGCCCTGCTCGAAAAATCGACTTTCATTTTGAAAACAAGACAATCTGTTCAAATAAAACTTTTCAGACGACCTCCAAGCAGCAAAGGGTCGTCTGAAAGATAAAAATCGTTGACAATCCAAACCGATTTGGTACATTGTTCAACACTTATCAATCCCCGTTTCCCAACCGACAAAGGAGTCGAGAAGATGTTTTCAAAAAGCGTCAACCCTAGCCCAATATGATCCGGAGCTGGCAGCCGCCATTGCCCAAGAAGACCAACGCCAGCAAGACCACGTCGAACTGATTGCTTCCGAAAAACTACGTCAGTTGCGCCGTGATGGAGGCACAAGGTTCAGCCAACTGACCAACAAATACGCCGAAGGCTACCCCGGCAAACGCTACTACGGCGGTTGCGAACACGTCGATATCGTCGAACAGCTGGCAATCGACCGCGTCAAAAGAACTCTTCGGTGCGGAATACGCCAACGTCCAACCCCATTCCGGGCCCCAAGCCAACCAAGCCGTGTACGCCTCCGTCCTCGAAACCCAGGCGACACCATCTCGGCATGAGCCTCGCCCACGGCGGCCACCTGACCCACGGCGCCAGCGTGAATATTTCCGCAAACTCTACAACGCCATTACCTACGGCTTGGATGAAAACGAAGTCCTCGATTACGCCGAAGTCGAACGCCTCGCGCTCGAACACAAACCCAAAATGATCGTTGCCGGCGCATCTGCCTACGCCCTGCAAATCGACTGGGCGAAATTCCGCGAAATCGCCGACAAAGTCGGTGCCGTACCTGTTTGTCGATATGGCGCACTACGCCGGCCTGATTGCTGGCGGCGAATACCCCAACCCCGTCCCATTCTGCCGACTTTCGTGACCACCACCACCCACAAAACCCTGCGCGGTCGCGCGGCGGCGTGATTTTGTGCCGCGACAACACGCATGAAAAAAAGCGTTGAACTCTTCCATCTTCCCCAAGTCTGCAAGGCGGCCCGCTGATGCACGTCATCGCCGCCAAAGCCGTTGCGTTCAAAGAAGCCTTGCAAACCCGAGTTCAAACAATACGCGAAACAGGTGAAAAATCAATGCTGCAGCGATGGCGGAAGAATTGGTCAAACGCGGCTTGCGCATCGTTTCCGCCGCACCGAAAGCCACGTTTTCCTCGTCGACCTGCAACCGATGAAAAATCACCGGCAAAGCCGCCGAAGCCGCATTGGGCAAAGCAAACATCACCGTCAACAAAAACGCCATTCCGAACGACCCGGAAAAACCGTTCGTTACCTCCGGTATCCGCATCGGCTCCGCCGCCATGACCACGCGCGGCTTTAACGAAGCCGATGCCCGAGTCCTCGCCAACCTCGTTGCCGACGTTTTGGCAAACCCTGAAGACGAAGCGAATCTGGCAAACGTCCGCAAACAAATCACCGCGCTTTGCGACAAATACCCTGTTTACGGCGCGTAATCGGCTTTGCCCGGTTTAAGCATCTGTAACACGGAAAGGTCGTCTGAAAATCCCGAAAAAGGGTTTTCAGACGACCTTATTTGTTTTTGACGCTTGATTCTTGAAGCGGCAGCCAAAAATCCCGCATTTGCCCCTTTCTTTCCGTCTGCAAACGGAGTACATTTACCCCCATTGTTAACAATTTTACGGAACACACATCATGGAGAAATTTCCCAAATCGTCCAAGCTGGACCATGTTTGCTACGACATCCGCGGCCCGGTACACAAAAAAGGCCCTGCAACTCGAAGAAGAAGGTCATAAAATCCTCAAGCTCAATATCGGCAACCCTGCGCCGTTCGGTTTTGAAGCGCCCGATGAAATTTTGGTGGACGTGATCCGCAACCTGCCGACCGCGCAGGGCTATTGCGATTCCAAAGGGCTGTATTCCGCCCGCAAGGCCATCGTTCATTACTATCAAACCAAAGGTCTGCGCGACATTTCGGTCAACGACGTTTACATCGGCAACGGCGTGTCCGAGCTGATTACCATGTCCATGCAGGCGCTTTTGAACGACGGCGACGAAATCCTGATTCCCGCACCCGATTATCCGTTGTGGACGGCTGCCGCCACTTTGGCGGGCGGTACGGTGCGCCATTATCTGTGTGACGAAGAAAACGACTGGTTTCCCAACCTTGCCGATATGGAAGCCAAAAATCACACCGAAAACCAAAGCCATCGTCGTCATCAATCCCAACAATCCTACCGGCGCGGTGTACAGCAAAGAAATCCTGCTCGAAATCGTCGAGTTGGCGCGCAAACACGGTCTGATCATCTTCGCCGACGAAATCTACGACAAAATCCTCTACGACGGAGCGGTACACCACCACATCGCCGCACTCGCGCCCGACCTACTGACCATCACCTTCAACGGCCTCTCCAAAGCCTACCGCGTTGCCGGATTTCGCCAAGGCTGGATGGTGCTCAACGGTCCGAAAGAACATGCCAAAGGCTATATCGAAGGCCCTCGATATGCTCTCGTCCATGCGCCTATGCGCCAACACGCCCATGCAACACGCCATCCAAACCGCTTTGGGCGGCTATCAAAGCATCAACGAATTCATCCTGCCCGGCGGCCGCCTGCTGGAGCAGCGCAACAAAGCGTGGGAAATGGTGAAACCAAATTCCCGGCATATCCTGCGTCAAACCGATGGGGGCGCTTTATATGTTCCCCAAAATCGACACCGAAATGTACGGCATCCATGACGACATGAAATTCATCTACGACCTGCTCGTGCGCGAAAAAGTCTTGTTCGTCCAAGGAACGGGGGTTCAACTGGATACGCCCCGACCACTTCCGCATTGTTACCCCTGCCGTACACCCACCAAATCGAAGAAGCCATGGGCAAACTCGAGCGCTTCTTGCAGACTTACCGGCAATAAGGCGGGATAACGATATGAAAAATGCGTTGTCCTGACCGGCGCGGGAATCAGCGCCGACAGCGGGTTGCTGACTTTCCGCGATGCGGGCGGTTTGTGGGAAGGGCATAGGGTTACAGATGTCTGCACGCCCGAAGCCTTGGCGCGCAATCCCTAAGCTTGTGATTGATTTTTATAACCAGCGCAGGCTTCAGGCGAACGCCGCCGAGCCGAACGCCGCACATTTGGCGTTGGTCAAGCTGGCGCAATATTACGATGCGCACATCATCACGCAGAATGTGGACGCGCTGCACGAGAAGGCGGGCAGCAGCAAAGTATTGCACCCTGCACGGCGAGCTGAACAAACTGCGCAGCACCGTCGATGAAGACGAAATCATCGAATTTACCGGCGAACAGACCGACGATGTGCGCGATAGCCAAGGCAATCCGATGCGCCCGCATATCGTGTTTTTCGGCGAACAAGTACCGATGTTTGACGCGGCGGTCGAAGAAATGCGCGATGCCGATGTGGTTATGATTGTCGGCACGTCGATGCAGGGTTTATCCGGCGGCTTCGCTGATTCATTACGCGCCGCCCGCTGCGGAACGCTATCTGGTCGATCCGAACCCGCAAGGCGTGGGCGCGGATGTCGAAGTGATTCCGAAACGCGCGGCGGAAGGCGTGCCGGCATTGGTTGAGCATTTGATTAGTCGGGCTTAAGACGGTTTGAAAATGCGGAAACGTCGTCTGAAAACGGGCAATGCTTGTTTTCATATGACGTTTTGTTTTGCAATGGTTATTTTGTGACAAGGCAATTGCCGCGAACGGACTTCGTGTTGCGTTTGGGCAACTTGGTAGGGAGAGGAACAGAACGTCCGATTTTATAGTGGATTAAATTTAAATCAGGACAAGGCGACGAAGCCGCAGACAAGATAGTACGGCAAGGCAGCGCCGTACTGGTTTAAAGTTAATCCACTATACAGAATCCGCCATATCCCTCCACGATAAAAAGGTCGTCTGAAAACCATGTTTCAAGTTTTCAGACGACCTTTGTTTTCAAAACGGAATCAACCGCCGCATGCGCCGCAGCAACCGCCTTCGCTGTGTCCGCCACGTTTTTCTTCGTTGTTGACTACGGGCAGCTCGACTTCTTCAGACTGTTCTTTTTGTCTTCGGGCAGGTCGTTGACTTTTGATTTTGTTTTCTTCTGACATTTTTGTACCTCTTTAAAAAGGTGGAAAGGTGTGCCACGATACCATCGGGCGGCGGATAAACCAAGTCGGATTTAAGATTTTTGCGATTCGGTTTGATGAATCGCAAATCGTGCCGGTTTGGAATGGTTGATGCGCGGTTGATGTGAGAACGGGACGCTGGTTATCGCGTCCCGCTTGGGTTTTCAGACGACCTTTGGGCATCAGTTCAGGCGGTTTTTACCGAACCAAACGAAACCGATCGCGCCTCAAAACAATCATCGGCACGCTCAACCATTGTCCCATCGACAAGCCCAAGGTGAGCAGGCCGAGATAGTCGTCGGGCTGGCGGGGCATATTCGGCGATGAAGCGGAAAAGCCGTAGCCGCCGAGGAAGAGGGAGGCGACTTGTCCGTCGGGCGCGGTTTTTGGAGAAAAATCCATACGACGATGAAGAGGCAGATGCCTTCAAGCGCGAATTGGTAGAGTTGCGAAGGGTGGCGCGGCAGCACATGGTATTGCTGCATCCATTCCGCCCAAAGCGGGTTGCGCACGGCGGCGTTGAGGTCTTCTGCGCGCGCTTGTGGGAAGCCCATTGCCCAAAAGGCGTTGATGTCGGTAATACGGCCCCAGAGTTCGCCGTTGATGAAGTTGCCGATACGGCCGGAAGCCAAACCCAGCGGAACTGAGCGGTGCGACGAAATCCATGGTTTTCAAGGTGCTGATTTTGTGTTTGCGGCTGAACAGCCACATGGCAATGACGACGCCCAAGAAGCCGCCGTGAAACGACATGCCGCCTTCCCAGATTTTGAGCATTTCGAGCGGATGGTCGAGGTAGTATGAGAATTTGTAAAACAGGATATAGCCGAGCCGTCCGCCGAGGATGACGCCCAACACGCCCCAAGTCAGGAAGTCGTCGAGCATTTCTTGGGTAAAGGCGGTGTTGCCTTGTTTGATGCGGCGGCGGCCCAGCCATAAGAAGAGCATAAAGCCGACGATATAGCTGAGGGCATACCAGCGGATGGCGATAGGGTCGATTTTGATGGCAATAGGATTGAACTTCGGATGTATCATCATGATGTGTTCTTTGGGAAGGGCAGTTTATGTGTTTTAGTTTCGATGAAAGGTCGTCTGAAAATGCCGATTGGGATTTTCAGACGACCTTTTGTGTGATAGGGAAAAATAATTATCGTAAATCATCGACAACGTTCAAAACAGCCGACAACATGGCTTCGCCCAAACGCAGGGAGCGTTGGCCGTTCCAGCCGAAGTCGTCGTCGGGCAGGTTGGCATTGTCTTTAAACGGCATTTCGAGCGTATAGGCGAGGCAGTCGAAACGGTTGCCCACCCAGTTGGTCGCGAGCGTCATGTTTGCCTGACCGGGCGCGTCTTTTTCATAACCGTATTCGTCTTGGAAGTCGGGGCTGGCGGAGAGTAGGGCGGTTTTGAACTGCGTTTCCAGCGCGGCAATGCGCGGATTGTAGTTCGGCACGCCTTCCGTACCGGGCGACAAAGACAAACGGTACTGCTTCGTCGCCGTGAATGTCTAGGAACAAATCCACGCCGGTTTCAGCATTTTTCGCGCACGAGGAAGACTTCCGGCTCCAAAGTCGGGTTTTTCCCATTCGCGGTTGAGGTTTTGCGCCGGCGGCATTGGTTCGCAGGTTGCCCAATACCGAGCCGTCGGGGTTCATGTTCGGCACGATATAGAAAGTCGCGCGGTCGAGCAGGGTGCGCGCGGTCGGGTCTTGCGGATCGAGCAGACGGCCGAGCAGGCCTTCGATAAACCATTCCGCCATCGTTTCGCCCGGGTGTTGGCGGGCGATAATCCAGATTTTCATGTCGCTTTCGACTTGGTTGCCGATGGTCAGCAGGTTGATGTCGCGGCCTTGTACGGTGCTGCCCAGTCGTCGATGCGGCAAAGCCCGCTGCCTGCGCGTCGCCCAAGAGGTTTAAATGCTGTTCGTGGGAATAAGGCTCGAAATAGGCGTAGTAAACGCTGTTGGAAAGCGGGGTATGGTTGATGGTCAGCACGCCGTTTTCGTATTCGGTCGGGACACGGAACCAATTTTGGGTCAAGAGGCGCACGCCTGATAATCTTCCCAGCCTTGCGGATAAGCTGAATCCACCGCATTTTCAAAGTGCATCACGCAATTTCGATACGCCGCACCTTGCAGGCGGAAGTAAAACCATTGGGCAAAATCGGGCGTTGTCCGACGCAGGGCGAGGCGGATATTGGCAGGGTCGGTCAGGTCTTTGACGACGACGGAGCCGGCATCAAATTGAGTGCTGATTTTAATCATGGGAAAGTCCTCGGTATATCGGGCGAACCGGATAACCGTTGTTTGAAAAATGTGGGCGATACCGCGTCCGTCGGCGACGGCAAACCGATATGCCCGAATCCGTTGATTCTACCATTCCGACGGGCGCGTCCTCAACCGATAAGGGCGGGAATGTTGTTTCAGACGACCTTGACGTTAAGATAGGTCAGATTCACTTTAAATCTGGACAAGACGGCGAAGCAGCAAACAGTTGCGAAGCTGATTTTTACTGATTCAAAGGTAATCCGCTATAATGATTAAATTGTTAATAATGAGACACGATTATGAGCGAATCCCACCCCATTTCCGCAGCCGACAAAGCGCGCATTTTAGCCGAAGCCCTGCCGTATATCCGCCGTTTTTCCGGCTCCGTCATCGTCATCAAATACGGCGGCAACGCCATGACAGAGCCTGCTTTGAAAGAAGGCTTCGCCCGCGATGTCGTTTTGCTCAAACCGGTGGGCATCCATCCCGTCATCGTCCACGGCGGTGGCCCGCAAATTAATGAAATGTTGGAAAAAATCGGTAAAAAAGGCGAGTTCGTGCAAGGCATGCGCGTGACCGACGGCGAAACGATGGACATCGTCGAAATGGTGTTGGGCGGTCATGTGAATAAAGAAATCGTCTCGCTGATTAATTTGCAGGGCGGACGCGCGGTCGGCGTCACCGGACGCGACAACCATTTCATCAAAGCGAAAAACTGTTGGTCGATACGCCCGAACGGCGGCGTGGATATCGGACAAGTCGGCACGGTCGAAAGCATAGACGTGCGCCCGATTGAAGCGATTGATCGAACGCGGCCGTATCTCCCGTCGTTGCGCCCATCGGCGTTGGCGCAAGGCGAAAGCGTTCAACATCAACGCGGACTTTGGTTGCAGGCAAACTGGCGGAAGAGTTGAACGCGGAAAAAGCTGCTGATGATGACCAATATCGCCGGCGTGATGGACAAAGAAGGCAACCTCGTTGACCAACCTACCCTCAAGCCGTATCGGCGAATTAATCGCAGACGGCACACTCTACGGCAGATGTTGCCCAAAATCAGCTCCGCCGTCGAAGCGGCAAGCAACGGCGTCGAAAGCCACACACATCATCGACGGCCGCCTGCCCAACGCGCTTTTTGCTGGAAATCTTCACCGATGCGGGCATAGGCTCGATGATTTTGGGTGAAAGGTCATAACGACTCGCAGATGAGTCAAGGCTTGCTGAACAGCAGGCCTTGTAAATGCCCGAATATTTAATCAGATAAAGGTCGTCTGAAAAACCTGTTTCAACGTTCATAGAGAATGCTGAAACGGATTTTCAGACGACCTTTTTATGACAGGATAGCCTACAAACTCAACATCTTATTTTTGATGCAGCTTGCCGACATATTCGACTTCCTCGCGGCTGCCCATGACGACGGCTACGCGTTGGCAGACCTGTGGGGACGATGTAGAGCATGTTTTCCAAAGCATTGCTTGCCGCCGCGCCTGCCTGTTCCAAAATCAGGCTCATCGGGATTGGCTTTCGCACATCAGGCGCAGTTTGCCGGGTTTGACGGATCGGTGTTTGTCTTGAGGATACATGAAGACGCCGCCGCGCATCAGGATGCGGTGGATTTCGCGACCATGCTCGCCACCCAGCGCATATTGTAATTTTTACCGCGAACGCCCGCATCGCCCGCCAGCAGCTCGTTAATATATTGCTGCATAGGGTTTGCCAGTGGCGGGTGTTGGACATTGATGGCAAACCTTTGGTCGATGCCGGAACTTGCGGGTTTTCTTTTGGTTAGGATCGAATTCGTTGTTTTCGTTGAGCGTGAACACGAAAACGCCGTGTTTCAAAGTCGAACACCAATTGCGCTTTGCGGGCCGTACAAAACATAACCAGCCGCCACTTGGTCACGGCCTTTTTGCAGGAAGGATTCGGTATTCAGACGACCTTCGGGCTTGGCGAGTACGGAAAAAATCGTGCCGACGGAAATATTGACGTCGATATTGGACGAGCCGTCCAGAGGGTCGAACAGGACGAGATAGCCGCTTTTCGTTGGCTGCCACAAAGTATCCTTCCTCGCTTGCCAAACCGGCGACATGGGCGTCAAGACGTCAATCAGGATATCGTTGGCAATCACATCCAGCTTTTTCTGATCTTCGCCCTGAATATTGCCCGTCCCCGCCATGCCCAACACGCCGGCGAGTGCGCCCAAGCGGACTTTGCCGCTGATGTCGGAGCAGGCGGCGACAATGGATTCGAGGACGCTGCCCAATTCCGGCAGGAATGCTGTTTTGCTGTAAAATGCTGCGGTAGGAATTGCGCTCATGTTTTCATATCGGACCCGGTTTCTGGCTCATAAAGAAAAGGTCGTCTGAAAAACGGTTTTCAGACGAGGTCGGCATTTATTTTTGCTTGAAGGGGCGGAGGCGGCGCCTATCATTTCTTTTGGCGCATCTCGACCGCGCTTTGTTTGATTTTTGGTTTTCAACTCGCCGCCGACTTCGCTGCCGATCAGTTTCGACATATCGTCGATGGATATCTGGTCTGCGGTTTTTCCGAAGCGCACGAACAGATTTGCTGTATGGTATCAGACGGTATCGCGCTGCTTTTTCGGCGCTTTTTCCACGCAGATGGCTGTCGCGCTGCTGATGAAATGGCTCGCGCAATTCTTCGCCGAAGGTTTCTTTGTACCGTATCTTGAACCGAACGTTCGCAGGAGCATAGAAAAGCGTGCAAAGGGAAGCCAAAAGCAATGAAGCGAGATGTCTGATCGTCATGATTTGAAAGCGTGAAAACAATGTAGTGAATTGTAGTTTAAATCGGAAGCCCATGCCACAGGATTTCCGCCGGTATCTTGGTTCGACGGGATAATATCGATTATTTTATGCAACTGTTTAAGACGAAGCGCGCGCCGTCGTCTTGTGCCAGTATGTCGGTCAACGCGGGAAGGTTGTTTTTCAGCAGTTCCGGCAGCAGGTAGGGCGGGTTGATGATAAACATGCCGCTGCCGTGCATCCCGAATCCGTCCGGACGCGGGTGTGGACGTGCAGCTCGGCGTGCAGGTAGCTCGGCATCAGCTTTTGCAGCCGCTCGGGCAGCTTTGCGGCTTTCTCTCGGCTCAGCAGGGATACCAAACCATATAACAACCCTGCTCAAAGCGTTTGAGCGCGTCTTTTAAAGTTTGGACAACGCGCTGATAGTCTTGTTTTTCTTCATACGGAGGGTCTATCAGACAACAGCAGGCGCAGCGGCGGGGGTAACAGTGAAATCAGACCGCGAAAAACCGTCTGCTCGCATTATTTGCCCGCGCTCGCCCAAGCGCGCCTCTTCCATATTGTTTTTCAGATGTTGGAAATCGGCAGGGTGCAGCTCAAACAACGCAGTTTGTCGCTGTCGCGCGTCAGGCTTTGGGCAAGCCACGGCGAACCGCAATAGCGTTGCTCTTGTGGGAGTATGGCATTCAGACGGGCGATGAAGGCGGACAGCTCGGGCGGCAGATGTTCCGCTTCTGAAGCAACCGGATGCCTTTGTCTGTATTCGCCGACTTTTTGCGCTTCTGCTGCCGCTCGTTACATAAACCCGCGCCGCTGTGGGTATCGATATACCAATAGGGCTTGTCTTTTTGATTGAAGTAACTCGCCGTCAGGAAAAGGATGAAATGCTTGATCATATCGGCATGGTTGCCGGCATGGAAGGCGTGGCGGTAGCTGAGCATAAGAGGTCGTCTGAAAAGGGAAAAATGGATTATATAGGCAAATAAACAGTGTATCCAAACAGGCTTTCCCTGCAGTATCCCAATGGCTGAACGATAAATCAAAAAGTTTATGACGCTTTTTGACTTAGCCGTTTTCAGACGACCTTTCGGGTTCAAATGCCCGGTATCATCATCTGCCGTTTCATTTTTCCGATATTGCCCCGCGAAATCCCTGTATTGTTTTTAAAACGCTTTGCCAAAGTGTGTTTCGATTGGAAGCCGACGTTCAGGGCGACGGACAGGACGGAATCGGCGGTTTGCCGCAGCAATACGGCGGCTTTGGCGCAGGCGGATGAGGTTGACGAAGGCGTGGGGGCTGATGCCGGTTTGTTGCTTCTGAACAGGCGCATCAGTTGGCGCGGGAAAGGTTGGCAAGCGCGGTCATCGATGTTCCATTCGTCTTCTGGGCGGCTGACGACGGTTTGATGAGCTGGCGCAGACGTTTGTCGCGCAGGCCGTTGAGTATGCCGCTCTAACGGTGCTTCTCCGCCTTGTTCGAGATGGGCGCGGACGATGAGGACGAGAAGGACGGAGGAGAGGGCATTGACGATGGCGACGCGAGCCGGAAAGCGTGCGCAGCGCTTTCATATTGCAACATGGAGATAAGGCATTGTAGCGAGGGGATGGTCCATCTTGATAAGGACGGTTTCGGGCAGGTCGTGCATGATGTCAGCGTGTTCGTCGTATTCGAAACGAGCGCAGAACAAATCCAGCCCTTTTTCGCCGCCGCTACCTGAAGATTCGATGGTAAACGCGCCGTCGTTGCCGATATGAATGGTATCGCCGCAGTTGCTGTCCGCTTTGCTGCTGATAATGTGTCTGGCGCTGCGCGGGAAAAAGATAAGGTCGCCGGGTTTGCAACAGCCGCGCTTCGGGTTCGCCTTCGATTTTTGATGTAGCTTTTCTCCGGCGACGACAAGGTGCGCGATGCCGTGCGCGCGCCTGCGTTCATGCGGGGCGTACCATTTGTCGCGGAACAGGCATTGTATGTCCACGCTGCCGGTGATTTGCGCCAGTTCGATGAGTTTGTCCAAGGTGTCCATAAGTGTTTTTTGCAAGTGAATGAGATGATTTGACGATTATAATAGTCAAATTATTGCAATAATGCCATTCATCGGATGTAAAGATGGCGGATTAAATTGAAATCTGCCATGCAAGAACAACATCCTTCATTTGCAAAACACATTAGAAAGGAAATCAAAATGTTTCAAAATTGGCCTGAACACACCGCACACGTTAAAAATCATCGGCGAGCTGCGTAAAACCACCCGAAAAATGCTGTAAGCCTACGGCGCGCTGGAACAAGCCGCCGCAGCCGAAGCATTGATGCGAAAACCCGCGAGCTGATTGCCTCGCCGTCGCCATCACTACCCGTTGCGAAAGCTGCATCAGCGTACACGCCGCCGCAGCCGCCAAAGCGGGCGCGACTGAAAGCGAAATCGCCGGCGCGCTGGCGACCGCCATTTCCTTGAACGCAGGCGCAGCCTACACTTATGCCCTGCGTGCTTTGGAAGCGGTTGACGCGCAGCGTTGATTTTGTACCCAGCGGTCGTCTGAAAACCCTGTTTCAGACGACCCTGATTTATATGAAAGAAATTAAAAATGTGTATGAATAAAGAAGAATGTTATAAAAATTTATTTTAAATGATCAGTTTATTAAGTTGTATAGAGGGATTGGTATTGATAAAGTCAAGAAAGACTTAAAAATTGAGGAAGAGGAAAAATTGCGAAGAAGCTATATTAAATAATATATTTATGTTGGGATGTAAATCTAATTATTTTGTTGTTCAGAATCATTCTATTTCAACTAATATTGATGATAGTATATATAGACTTCAGTGAAGATTCAGATGAGGAAGTTTTTAAAAATATTTAAAAATCAGGAAGAAATCGCAACAATAAAGATGAGTTTCAAATATTTGTTGATGGTAACAGAGAGTTTATTTTTGGCTACAAGAATCCAGTAAACTTGAGATAGCTATAAATAATATCCAGAAATTAGAGCATAAAAATAAGATACTGATTAGAGATTATTATTTGCAGTATTACATCAGTTTGAATCCCGGGAATATCATAAAAATCGGCATTAATTTCGGCAACAACTAAGTATGGTGCAGCAAAATATTTTTATGACAGATGGGTTTGATGAGTCCTTTAAAGGAGGAATTATCATACAATATATCTTACCTAAAGCTAGAATCCATGAGTTTGCTATTCCAAATTTTATTTATAAAACTCAGATATAATTGAAAAATTGAGGAAATGTCTCTTCCTGATATAAAAACAACCACCATATGAGGATGAAGAAGAATATTCCGTTAAAAGAGCTTTTGTTCCTCATTTTATTTTTAAGTATTGATTTATATGATGAAAATATAAAAAGTATAAAACAATCTACAATCCAGAAATATGTAAATGCAATATAGAAGAAGTTTTAAAATCAGGATTTTCTATAGATCAAGGTAATTTTGATGAGTTTATAAGGAAAGTTAGGTATAAATCTTATACTCAACAAGATAATGACGGAAATTTCAAGGAGGCAAGTGTTGATTAGACAGAAAGATGAAATTAGAACGAATTAAGATTTGGAGGCTTAGTCGCTATTTTCCTAATCTAGACTACTTTGTTCTACTCACAGCCATTACTTAGACATCTAGACATTGCTTTTTGCCGCCGAACCGTTTAGATTGATATTTTTGTTCAACCGTTTGGAGAAACAACCATGAAAAATTGCTGACTCGCCGCGCTGACTGCCGCCGCACTTGTCCTGCCTGCCGCCGTATCCCTATGCCGCGCCCTCCGCCAAAGCCGCTAGCGCGCAACCTGCCAAAAGCAAAAGGCGTATGGATTGACGTACGTTCCGAAGAAGAATTCAAATCCGGCCACCTGCAAGGCGCGGTCAATATTCCGCACGACCAAATCGTCGAACGCATCAAAAGCGTCAGCCCCGACAAAAACGCGCCCGTCAACCTCTACTGCCGCAGCGGGCCGCCGTGCCGAAGCCGCGCTTACCGAGTTGAAAAAAGCAGGCTACACCAACGTAACCAACCACGGCGGTTACGAAGACTTGGTGAAAAAAGGTTTGAAATAACCAGCAACAAGGTCGTCTGAAACGTTTCAGACGACCTTTTATCCAAGGAAAAACATGAAACCGATACGCACCTTCGCCGCAGCCGCCATCCTCGCCGCCCTGACCGCCTGCAGCTTCACACGGCGGCGATGCCGCCCGACAACCTGATTCCCGACAAAGTTCCGCCATGAATCAAACCCATACCGCCATCAGCAAATACAGTTTCGACGATACCGTCCGCCGTTTGGAAACCGCCGTCAAAGAAAAAGGCATGACCGTGTTCGCCGTCATCGACCACCAAGCCGCCGCGCATCAAAGCGGTTTGGACATGCAGCCCGCGAAAGTCATCGTCTTCGGCACGCCCAAAGCCGGCACGCCGCTGATGCAAAAGACCCGCCTTCGCCCCTGCAACTGCCGTTGCGCGTCCTCGTTACCGAAAACCGACGGCGCAGTCCAAGTCGTGTTCAACGACACGCGCGCGCTGGTGTCGGGCAGCAAAAATCGAGTTTGCCGAAGTGGAAAACACGCTCGCTAATGCTGAAAAGCTCATCCGTAAAACGGTAGCGGAATAGGGATAAGCCAACATCGAGCGTCGTCTGAAACCGAAAAAAAGGTTTCAGACGACCTTTTTATAAAATAATGTGCCGAGGTCGTCTGAAAAAATTGTTCGACGATATCGGCACATTATTTTTAAGACAACTCAGTTCCCAAGCCTTTTGCGGTTGCGGTAGGATTAGATTTGCGCGGGTATATCTACTGCGCAGGCGAAAACGCATCCGAATAGAAGGTTGTCTCAGGCAGGTTGCATTGTGCGGTCAACACGGATTTCGCGCTTTCGGTCATGGCGACGGAACCGCAGGCATAAACTTCATAACCGCTCAAGTCAGGGTAATCTTTTGCGGCGGCGGTTTGGACGTATCCTTTTCGCCTTGCCAATCCTCAGCGGCTTTTTTGATAGGACGGGGGTGAAGCGGGCGTTTTTCAGACGACCCTGTCAGTTCTTGAGCTTCTGAGTGAGTACAAATCATCTTTGGTGACGCGCGCCCCAGTAGAAATGGACGGCGCGGCTGCTGTCTTGGCGGATAAGGTCGAGCAGGATGCTGCGGATGGGGCACAGCCTGTACCGGTTGCCGAAAAGGATGATGGGTTTACAGGCTGTCTTCTTGCAAGGTAAACGAACCGAGCGGGCCTTTGATGCGGACGATGCCTTTTTCTTTGACTTTGGGTTCGCTACCGAAAATCATTTCCGAGCAGACGCCGTTTTCGCGCCTGCGGATGTGCAGTTCCAAAATGCCTTCTTGGTCGGGCGAATTGGCGATGGAGTAGCTGCGGCTGACGTTGCCCGGCAGCAGTAAATCAATATATTGCCCGGCATAGAAAGCAAACGGCGGGCTTTGGGCAGGGGCAAGTTTCAGGAGGGCGACATCATGTTTGAAAACCATGCTTTCAATGCGGGCGGGCAGGGTGCGGACGGGTAGCGCATTGGCGTTGTAGCCGGGGATGTTGATGCTGATGTCGCTTTTGCGCAGTGGTGCAGCACATCGAAAATCTTGCCTTGGGCTTTTTCTGCTTCGGATAAAGCCTGTTCCGAGTGTTCGCCCATTTGAATATCGCCGCTCACCAGTTCGGCTTTTGCACTGACCGCAGGCACCGCTTTTGCATGAATGGGGCAGATTGAGGTTTTGACGGGCGGCAGCGGCTAAAACGGTTTCGCCGTCGTTGGCGGTAAAGGTGGTTTGGTCGGGTAGGGTAATGGTATGGGTCAGCTTGCGTGTGTTTGAATAGATTAAGTTGAAAGGTCGTCTGAAAAATCAGCTTTCAGACGACCTCCGTTTGCGGAAGACAGTCTACAACGGATAACGGCAGCCGATATAGCCCTTATCTGAATCACCCCTTATTACATCTGCTTTAAATACAGCAGGAAAGCCAAAATATTTCCATACCTTCAATTTTTTATTGGGGTCTGTTATCGATTTTTCGACAGCAGGCACACTATAGCCCAATGTATCCAGTTTTTTTAGGTGTCGTTTTGGATGTGCTATTTTGTCCCTTTAGCTGTTGCGTCAGCTCTTGAAGGTCTTCCTGATATTTCTGACGGTATAGTGAATGCAATTTGGGATATCGTGCCCAATCAATTTCCAAATAGACAGCATTGTTGCGAATAGCGACATACTGACCTTCTACTTCTTTTCCATCTAAGGGATTGGCAAGATGCACCTTAAAACGGCAAGCGGTAACGGTAAGTAATATTATCGATTTCATTGACAAAACGTCCTACATTTTTCTCCGGCACGTTCATTTGGATCAAGATAACCAGTGAAATTTTCCGGAATCCAAAAACGAAAAATCCAACGATGACACCTTGCAACGCAATACATCCTGTACTGTTTGAGGAGTAAAAGGCTGAGGCTGATCGGCGTAATTTTTGCAAATGAGGAAGTTGTTACCAGTAATAGTACTGCAGGTAATATTATTTTCATCTTACACCTTAATTTGTAATGGCTTGAAGGTCGTCTGAAAACCAAGCTTTAATAGAATTAAAACCTATACCTTGCTTTCAGCCGGTCTGGCAAGACTGGCTTTATAGTGGATTCACTTTAAATCAGGACAAGGCAACGAAGCCGCAGACAGTACAGATAGTACGGAACTGATTCACTTGGTGCTTGCAGCACCTTAGAGAATCGTTCTCTTTGAGCTAAGGCGAGGCAACGCCGTACTGGTTTAAAGTTAATCCACTATAAAACAGATAAATGATTTTCAGGGTTCATCGGTTGCTGTTCTTTTGTTCAGCGGTACACAATCACCCGCATTATCCTCGTTCAATTCAGTCGCCCATGACTTCCAAACAAAGCCGCCCACAAAGCCATTATTTTGGCAATTTTCATAAAATTTTCCGAAGATGAGCCTGTTGTATTTTCTGTTTCAACGGCGTTAGATTAATCAAAACCGTGTGACTATACATAACTGTGTGTACGTGCCAAATCCGTTATCAGAAGGGGATTGTCAACACGCATTTTGTCGATTAGTTCTTGGCAGCGGGCGGTTGAAGGATCTTGCCACAGCCAATCCAGCTCGGATTGGGTCAGACCAACCATCTGCAGAAAATCAACTTTGCCATTCGGCGTGTCAATAGCAGGCAGTTTGGGATCAGGGGACAAAAAGCAATACCGACCAGAGCAGTTTTCAGTATCGCTTCGAATGGGACTGTTGGCAGGGGATAAAGTGGTAGGGGTCGAACCATTTTTACTTTCAAAAACATAGCGGCCAAGGTTATTCATCAGGTTGATAGCCCAAAATGGTTCGTGTGGCGCCATATTCAGAATCAGGGTCAAGTTTGCAGGTGTAATACGGAAGGTAAATTTGAAGTCCCCACTTGCTGAATTCGGTATCAGCACTTTCCGGAGAAAAGTAAAGCTCGCTCATGCCGTAGGAGATGATGTGGCGGTGTGGTGTTTGTTCTTCGCAATCGTAGATGCTCGTGCCGTCCAGCGGATCTTCCCCGCCCATCCAGTATTTGATGATGCTGCTGTAGTGACGAGGTTCGGTGTCGCCGTAGAGTTTTTCAAGTTCGGCATCGATGGCGTCCCAGCCGACGGATTCGTCTTCGGAGAAGGTCTCGCGGTATTCTTGTTCTGTCATGTTTTATCCTTGTGTAACTCAGATTAAAATGGAGCTTAGAAAGCAGATTCAACGTATTACAGGATGTTGCAAAACACTAGAATAGCCGATTTTCCAGCGATACGCAGTAATCAAATCGACGCTGGGTAAAAATTTCGCGTGGGATATGCTTGGCGTAGGCAAGATTGTAGGTATGTTGAGTGTAATAGGTATCATCAAATCCACAGCCGCGCCCATTGGTGCGAAGCTGCGCAGTTTGCCCGTCGGCTAAAAACAAACAGGCGCCTACGAGATTTTCGTCCATCGCGTTTATCGGTGAAGTAAACAGTAAGGCAGTTGTCCTGATAAATAAATCCGAAACCATTATCCAACTCTGCGGGTAAAGTTTGCATTATGTTGAACTTGGGTTCATAGACTCAAAAGTGACTGAACCATTGTCGGAATGAGATTCCTGATAATGTTGACTGTGGCAACCATATTCACACTCTAAAACAGTATCAGGTAAGGGCAGTAAACGCGGCAGGCGGTTGCGTATGGTCGCAAGTGGCGCGGAACGGCTACGTTTTGTCCATTGTACAGAGACGGTTTGAGAATAAACATGGGCTTTTTGTTTGGGGGAAACGTGGTGAGATTGCTGTACTTTCAGGATGGACACAGCTATCCCGCAAGGCTGCCGTCCAAAAATATCCTGTTCGATTGAAGTGGTCAGTGTGATGCTGCGCCTGTCAAAAATCCAACCATCATCATCAAAGTGAAAATCTAAAAGACCCTGCTCCGACAAGGAAATACTGTCCAATTTCATCAGACGGTAAAAGCCGTCTTCGTCTATTTTTCCTGATAAAACCAGTCGCTCGGCAGTTTCTTTGCCAACGTACTCCGCCATGTCAGTAATCAGACTGCCAAAATCAGTTTCGTCGTAATCATCGCGTGGTGCAAACCAGTTTTGTGCCTTCGTATAAAAATGCTCTTTCAATGCTTTTTATGAATTGCAATATCCCAGCTTTCAACATGGGACACAATATCTTCCAGTATTTGCCATATATGTTCTACATCTGAATGGTCAAAGGCATCACGATAAATTATTGCTGTGATTTTGCGTCTGCCCCATGGTATGTTTCCCGTATAGGCTTCCCAATCTGATTCCCATTTAAATATACCAAACCGGGGATGTTTGAGGCTTTTGAATAGTCATAGGGATTCCTCGTCATGAGTTATCAAGCCGCCTGAACCAGCTTTTATTGCCGTTTTCAGGCGGCACACTACTTAAGCCAACTTCGCTTTAATCAGTTCCTGCACATGTGCGGGATTCGCTTTGCCTTTTGCTGGCTTTCATCACTTGTCCCACAATCGCATTCAGGGCTTTTTCGTTGCCGGATTTAAATTGTTCCACTGCTTTTGGCGTTGTTTGCCAGCACTTCGTCCACCATGGCTTCAATCGCGCCGGTATCGGTCATTTGCTGCAAGCCGTGTTTTTCAATGATTTCGGTAATGGAAGCTTCGGGTTCTGCCCACATGGCTTCAAAGGCTTTGCCAACTTGCTACTTAGAGTGCCGTCAGCAATCTTGCCTACCAGCGCGGCGAGGCGCGGAGCGGTAATCGGGCTGTCGGCAAGTTCCATGCCTTCTTTGTTCAGCGTGGCGGCGAGTTCGCCGTTCATCCAGTTGGCAGTCAGCTTGCCTTTGTCCGCTGATTTTGGCGGCTTCTTCAAAATAGGCAGCCCGCACGCGGCTGGCGGTGAGCAGGCGCGCGTCGTAGTCGGACACGCCGTAGTCTCGCCACGAAACGCGCTGCCATTTCTTTCGGCAGCTCGGGCATTTCTTCTTTGGCTTTTTGCAACTGGTCGTCTGAAATGATGACTGGCAGTAAATCTGGGTCGGGGAAGTAGCGGTAGTCATGCGCGTCTTCTTTCAAACGCATCACGCGGGTTTCGCCTTTTTTTCCGGTCGAACAGCATGGTTGCCTGCTGTACTTTGCCGCCGTCTTCCAAAATCTCGATTTGCGCTTCCACTTCGTAATTAATCGCCTGCTCCAAGAAACGGAAGGAATTGAGGTTTTTAATCTCGCGGCGCGTGCCGAATTCCGCTTGACCTTTCGGACGCACGGATACGTTGGCATCAACGCGGAACGAGCCTTCCGACATATTGCCGTCGCAGATGTCCAGCCATGTGACCAAGCTGTGCAAGGCTTTGGCGTAGGCAACGGCTTCGGCGGCGGAGCGCATTTCAGGTTCGATACCACTTTCCAACAGCGGCGTGCCGGCGCGGTTCAGGTCGATACCGGTTGCGCCGTTCGCCTTCATGCACGGATTTCCCCGCATCTTCTTCCATGTGCGCGCGGGTTACGTTGATGGTTTTACATCGTCGCCGACCACGATTTCCAGCTTGCCGTGTTCGACAATCGGCAAATCCAGCTGGCTGATTTGATAGCCTTTTTGGCAAGTCGGGGTAGAAGTAGTTTTTGCGGTCGAACACGTTTTTTTCTGGTTGATTTTCGCATCTAAAGCCAAGCCTCAATTTGATGGCTTTTTTTCAACGACTTCGCGGTTCATTACCGCAGCACGCCCGGCAGCGCGCATTCCACTCACGCTGGCGTGCGCATTGGGTTCCGCACCGAATGCGGTTGATGCGCCGCTGAAGATTTTGGATTGGGTGTTGAGCTGGACGGAATTTCCAAGCCGATTACTGTTTCCCAGGTCATAGGGGTTCTTTTCTTTTTGATGTCGATAATATAGAGTGGTCAGCCGTTTTCAGACGATCTGTTTGTTTTTTTCAAATGGCAAAGGTCGTCTGAAAAACGCAGAATCAAGTTTTCTGAAAGCAAGCTTGCATCTCGGCCGCCATGTTATCCAGCATTTGCAACGTTTGCGGTACATTGAACGCTTTTTACTTTCGATTTCCGCCAAGTCTTTTTCGCGGCGGGATTTGCGGCAGATGCCAGTAGCCGTCGCTTTCGAGCGTTGCGCCGTTCTCCTGCCAAAACAGGTCGTAATTCATTTTGACCCGTTTCTTCAGCCGCCAGCGCAGTTTGACCTGATGCTCTTGGGCAATGCCGACAACGCCGCCCAAAATTGAGCGATGCCGAAAAACATTGCAGGGCGGTTACCATCAGCTGCTGCGGGCGCAGACCGTGGAGTTGTTTGGTCAGGCTGCGTACAAGGTCTTTAGCTTCTTCTCTGCGGGGCCTTGGATAGAAGCGGCCAGCAATTTGCTGTCAACTAAGGCGAAAGCTGCCATGTAGAGACGTTTTCCTTCGCTGTCGCGCAAGGATAGCGACCACATTCCTTCATCCACGCAATTATCGTTCCGGTTCAGCCATAAAGTCAGGTCGTCTGAAAGATGCGCCAGAACGACATGGAATTTGCGCGTCGTCATATTGGCGAGCGTTTCCTGCCCGAACAGTTTTTCGGCTGTCAGCAGGTCTTCTTTCATGACTTGCAGCCTGCGCCGTTTGTTGAAACGTTGGTCGACAAAGGCGTGTATCAACGGATAGGCATCTTGCGGCCGCCTTTGAAAAAAGGTACGGCGAGGCGTGGAGGCGTTGACAAATGTTTCAAAATCTTTGACTTGTCGCTGTGTAAACAACCTGCGTAAGGAGAATTTCAAATGCTGGATTTGAAATTTTGGTGCATCTTTATATACGGTCTTGAAATCTGGAAAAACAAACTGCTCTGGCATTATACCTTTCCCTCTGCGCAGGTATACACATCAGATTCCGCACCAAATTCGGTCGGTGCGTCGCTGAAGATTTTGGATTGGGGGTTGAACTGGACGTAAATTCTTAAGCTGATTACTGTTTCCCAAGGCATAGTTTAAGTTTCTAATACATAGAAACCTGCTTGCATTCAGGATGGCGATGATTGTTTAAAAAGCTTTTTACGCCAAATAGCCAGTAGCAATACATTCACAGCAGCCACAACAGATACGAGGAACAGCCATTCGTAAGAATAAATAACATTAAATAATGTAACAAATGTTTGTTCCAGAGGATGCAACGTCAACTGTCCGTAATATGCCGCTTGATTGCGAGCCGGCATAATAAAACGCATGACTATGTAACCAAGGTTGATAAACAAACTCAAAGGTAGGCAGATAATGCTATTGAGTAATAAATGTTTTCGCCAAAAATGCGGCGTTTTTGGACGTTTACGCCATAAAATGTACGTAACAAGCACAGAAAGGATGAGCCAGTACAGCAGAAATAACACAATGCTTGTAGATATTTCCAGCCCCGCTGTCTGCCATAAACCCCATAAGAATTGCCAAAAATTTTGGGGAAAAAGTAATCGTAATATTCCATTATTTTAGTAATTTTGTTAGTTTCAGACTGCTAGAAATTAGACGGTTTCTTAATGTTGCCGTTGGGTTTTTATGAGTTTCAAATTCATACCATTTCTCTACTTTGGATTTCATCAATTATAACTAAGCATTGTTGATGACCGCTATTTAACCATACCATCCAAATGTAATAGTGTGGGTTGAATACAACCAAAAATGTCGTTTAGCCGTCTAATTCCACTTCATCATAACTACCGTCTAAGTTACCGTCCACATCAATAATATGATGCCAAAAATGCCGTCGTCGCTAAGTGTAGCGCGGAATTTTACCATTGCCATAAAAGTTCAGGGAGAATATCGATACGCGGTGTTTAAGCTCGGTAGCAGTTATTGGCTCGGCAGGCGGTTCGTCCTGTTGCAGTTCTAGTTCGTGTGCAGTACTGAGCATTTCTTGGGCGATGTATTCTTTCAGACTGTCTATGTGTTGTTCGTAGTCGGCAAAGAAGGAGTGGGCAGTCCTGCAAGGCAGAGTCGTGTTCGGAAAGTGTGTTACCGTCGGTATGGAGGCTTAGGTTGAGCCTCTTCGCCCCGCCATTGGATGGTGGCGGAAAAATGTCCGCTGCCATATTTTTGTCCAACGTCCATGTCCAGCCGCGTGCGTCGGTGTAGGTTACAGGGGCGCAGGTATTCGGCGGCGATGCGGTCGGAGTTCGGGGTGGGCGGCGTCTCGTTCGAGGATGCCCACCAGCATGAAGCTGTGGCGGAAGATTTCGGGCAGCCTTTCGGGTTCGATGTGCGGGAAGGCTTCGGCGGTGGCGGGTTTGCGGCGGCGCACGCGCAGGCGGTAGGTGTGTCCGGCTTCAAATTGCCGCAGCTTGGCCGCGGCTTCGTCTTCCGCGTCCGCCCAGTTGATGTCGCACGGTTCGTTGGTGCACGTGCCGGTGGCGCAGTCGGCGTAGGCCAGCCCGTCTTGGCGGGCATAGCGGGTTTTGATGCGCGGGCGACGGATTCGACCGTGCCGAAATCGGCAGCAGTGAAGAGGATTTCGGTTTCTTCGGGGAAATAGCGGTTGCCGAAGTCTTGGATGGGGTTCATGGTTTTTTGTTGAGGTTGTTATTGCAGATGTCGGGTGCGGTTGCCCGGCCTGCAACTCATGGTTTTGGAAGTGCATTGAAGAGCATTGCCCTACCTGAATAATTCCAGTATGTGATATCTTGCTCAATAAATAACCATTTTATACATTCAAGGAGTATTTCTGTTGGTATTCCTGTGTTAAATATGTAATTGTAATTAAATGACTTACAATAAAAATATATTTTCAATTTCTAAAGAGTTTTATATATTCTATGTAGTTCTCATTCTTTTTATTAAATAAATCATCAATTATATTCTGATGCGTTGGTCGAGTTGTATATCTACCATTAGGATTAAAAATTTATACCTTCTACATTTAAGGTAAAATCAAATCCATTATTGAATTGTGCGGGACGTTTTAAATATATTCTATATTTGCCAATAATCTTGATATTATACTCATATCTTGAAGTCTCATTTCCTTTACCAAAACCCTGGCATTTCTTTAAGGAATTCTTGGATTACTTCTTTGCCGTAATTGAAAGCACGATTTTTCGCTAAATATTTTATTTGTAAAATCTATCGTAGAAATCATAATTTATATTCTCTTCAAAAATTTATTTAAACTCCGGTGCTTTTGTATGCCAATCGCTTGCCAACTGCACTTGATGCGCTGCGCCGAGGATTTTAGCTTCGAGAAGTAGTTGCCGATAAATTGCACGCCGATGGGCAGTCCGCTGCTACTGAAACCTGCGGGTAGGGTCAGGGCGGGCAATCCCTGCCAGATTCACGGCGATGGTGTAGATGTCGGAAAGGTACATCTGCACGGGATCGTGGATGTCGCTGCCGAGTTTCGGGGCGGCGGTGGGCTGCAGTCGGGGCGAGGATGAAATCGCATTGCGCGAAGGCCGTCTGAAAATCGTTGGCAACGAGGCGGCGCAGTTTTTTGGGCTTTCAGGTAATAGGCATCGTAGTAGCCGTGCGACAACACATAAGTACCGATCAGCGATGCGGCGTTTGACTTCGCTGCCGAAACCTTCGGCGCGGGTGTTGCTGTACATTTCTTCAAGGTCGTTGAATTTTGCGGCACGGTGACCGTAGCGCACGCCGTCGTAGCGGGAGAGGTTGGTACTGGCTTCGGCGGAAGCGAGGACGGTAATGGCGGAATGGATAGGGCGGTTTTGGGGCAGGGAAACTTCAGTAGTTTCCGCGCCTTGTGCTTTTAAAAAGGTCGATGACGCTTTGTAAAGCAGCCTGCACATCGGCATCCGCACCTTCGCCGAAATATTCTTTAGGCAGGCCGATTTTCATGCCTTTGAGCGGTTTGTCCAAATCGCGGGTGTAGTCTTCTTTTGCTGCGTTCCAAGCTGGTGGAATCGCGCTCGTCAAAGCTCGCCATTGCATTGAGCAAAATCGCGCAGTCTTCGGCGGTTTGCGCCATCGGACCGGCTTGGTCGAAACTGGAGGCGTAGGCAACCATGCCAAAGCGGGAAACCGTGCCGTAGGTAGGTTTGATGCCGGTGATGCCGCAGTGTGAAGCAGGCTGGCGGATAGAACCGCCGGTGTCTGAACCGAGCGCGGCAGGAGCAAGACGTGCGGCAACAACGGCTGCGGAACCGCCGGACGAACCGCCTGGGACGTCGCTCAAGATTCCACGGGTTTTTGGTCGCGCCGTAGAACGAGGGTTTCGCTGGTCGGTTCATGGCAAACTCGTCCATATTGGTACGACCGAGCGTTACCATACCTTCATTAAGCAGGTTTTGTACGACGGTAGCCGTGTAGGGGGAGACAAAGTTGTCCAACATTTTGGAGCTGCACGCGCTGCGCCAGCCTGTTTGGCAGAAAATGTCTTTGTAGGCGATGGGTACGCCGGTAAGCGCGGTGGCGTTGCCTTGAGCGATACAAGCATCGGCGGCACGGGCTTCGGCGAGGGTTTTTGTCTTGGTCGAGAGTAATGTAGCCGTTGATTGCCGGGTTCTGCGCAGCAATGGCGGCGAGATATTCGGTTGCCAGTTCGACGGCGGAGATTTGCTTGGATTGCAGCAGTTGGCTGGCTTGTTTGAGGGTGTATTGGGTCATAAGAGTCTTTTAGTTTAAATAAGCGGGATTTTAAAGGGTTTAATGGTGTAGGCTGATTTCAGGGTCGTCTGAAAATATCAACCTATCAATTTTTGGTAAGTATCCGGTTGGTTGAGCTGAGTGGTGGAACGGTAAAGCAGTGATTGTTCGTCATTTTCATCATAATCATCAATATAAAACGCAAACAGCAATATACCGTTTTTCAGCACGATTGCCGAACAGACCTTCTTGGTCGCATTGTTGCAGTGCGGCTATCAGGGCGGTTTCGTATTCGGCACGTTTTTGCTGATAAGCATCATCATCTAGGTTCTCTATGCTGAGGTATGCAGCTTGGTAGAGCTCGCTTTGGTTTTCCAGCCAGTTATCTGAAACGTTCTGAGGCTCGGTTTCACTGTCATAAAGGGTACATCTGCCATCCCAAATCGCCTGCAAAATGGTGCAATTTTCATATTCGTCTGCGTGTTCGACGGTAAAAGCAGCCAAATCCTGATAGGTAATGGCGGCATTGCCTGCGGCGAAAAAGTCGTCTACCAGATAGAAATAATATGCGGCAACTTCTTTACCTGCCTGTTCGGCCTGTTTCTTGATACGGTTGAAACATTGGTGGATGTGGCTAACGGCAACTGTGTGAAGGTGTTGTTGCTCGGTGGACATGGGATTCCTTTGCTTCGTACTTTTTGTCTATTCTATTCGTATGCGAAACAGAACTGTTTTGTAACCGTACTTGTTCTTTCAGACGACCTTCTTTTGGAAGGCTTAGTTTTTATCGGGCAAAATATTGGCATCTGACAATATTTGATTTAAGTGTTCAAATGCAGCCTGCCATGGGTTGCCAATATATGAAGAGTAGCCGTCGTCGTAGGTATTTGCCGTTATTTCCACGAGAAAACGGACTGTATTCAACAAAGCGCGTTGTTGAGCAGCGTTGAGCAGCAGTTCATCGGTGTAATAGCTGTTCTCCAATGCATAAGCCAATGTATCGGCAACCATACCGTCAGGGTCTTGTAATGCCCAAAGCAAGTAATATGGCAGGGCGAAATGCCTGCCTATACTATCCATAAATGTGATGGCAGAACAGGGATTAAAACGTGGGATTTCTCCTACGCGGTGTCCTTGAAAAAGGACATTTTCCCAATAATCCCGTTCATCTTCAGCGCGATAGCAGCAACGTTTCGGATTATTGGCATCCATCCAGTTATCCACGCAGTCGGCTTCCAATATCCGATTCCGTTCTTTAGTTGGGTATCGGCAAATGCGTGGCAGACTTGCTCGGCGATTTCTTCATATGCTTTATTCCACTGTTGAGCATATTCCCGCAGGTAGCTCAGTATCTTGATGAGTCGCTTGGGAGACATTGTGCATAGCAGGCTCGGCACGCTGATGTTTCATAGTTAGGTCGTCTGAAAATGGTTCACCTGTGCAACAGCAAAAACGTTGTAAGTCATCTGCCATTTGTTGATTGATCTCAGACAAAGTACCAGCAAAACACCAACCGCGTAGCTGTGCCAATATGTCAAGTCTCTGCATGGCAAGTAGGGTAAGTTGCTGCAATTCAGGTTTCAGACGACCTGTAATTTTAATGCTGCCGAATGTAGCAGCAATAATCACTCTATCGGATTGGTAAACTTCGGTTTCTGTTGTTTACACAGTTCTTCAATGCTTTTGGCAGTTTGGTCTGCTTGAGGCGGCAGGGTAATCCATACCCCAATATTCACAAATCAATTTCTGAGGGAAAGCCAATACATCCAGATCGGTATTTTTGCGGAAGGCTTGTGCAAGCTCATACAACGAATCACTGCCTTCATCACTGCCAAACGGAGCCTCTTCGTCACCGCAGTCATAATAGAAATTATCGGTTAAGTATCGGACGAAGTGTGGATGCGAGGTTTTGCGATGTGGACCGAAATCTTCATCGTCAAAATAAAAGCGGTCGATGAAATTAAAATCGGGAGCAGGGTTTGTAGCCTTTTTGGTCTTTTGCGTAATGAGCTTGTCAGCAGCTTTTTGACACTCGACTTCATCGTCGTATTCGGTAATTTGGTAACGTCCGGTTGCACCAAGTTTGCCGAAATTGACCATGATGTCGCTACCATCGGAATCGATAATCCAAAATTTCTGGGACTTGTCGTCAGTATAAATGAAGGCTTGTTTCACAGAAATTCCTTTTCAGGTCGTCTGAAACTGCAAATATTTAAACTAGGTAAAACAACTTACATTTTTATTTTTACGCGGCTGCAAACGGTTTCCACCATTTTGTCACTGTGCATTGTTTCGCTGGAATCTTCCTTTTTCCAGCTGCTCAATGGCTTCTTGCGGCATTTTGTCGGGACTATTGTAATTGTGAACGTCGATACGCTCTTCAGTTGTCCGTTTTTGTCAAACAGGGCAATCGCGCTCATAACAGATTGTTTGGGTTCTTGGCAATGTACCCAATCTAAAATCAGCATATGGGCATGTTTGCCTGAACCCGCAGATTGATGCCGTGTAATGGTTGAATACCAACCATTACCGAGATTTTTGATACTGTTCGGATAGAGTGATGCACTGTATTTCCCATCAGGTGTTTCGTAGTCATACAAATGCACGGCTTGCTCGGAATGAACAACAGGCAATACAGAGGATTTAGGGTTGTTGTCATCCTTAGGGCATAGCGTAGGCGTTAACCGTGAGTACGCCAAGTAATAATGTGGTCAAAAATTTATTCATTATTGGTTTTCCTAAAGGATAAATTCCATCTATTCTTCAATTACCTGAGGCACGATATACAGGCGGTTGCGCACTTCGGGTGCGACGGCTTGATATTCGGCGGCATGGTCGGTTTCGGTAACTGTATCTTCGCGCAGGCGCAGGGCGGCTTCGTGAGGGTGTGCCATCGGCTCGACACCATCGGTATTCACGCTCTGCATCTTTTCAACCATGGCGAAAAATGTCGTTCAATTCTGAGAGGGTTTTTGCCTTTTTCTTCTTCGGTCAGCGAAAGGCGTGAGAGTTTGGCAATTTTTCCACATCGGTTAGCTTAGAGCCATAAAAATCCTTGTCTGATAGCAGACACCCCCTTTATTTGGGGTATCATTGCATTCTTCTTCGATCAAACGAGGAATTATAACCGAAAACTACTCAAATGGCGTGTGATTTCGCCATGCGTTTCATGCGGGAAGTGGGAAGGTCGTCTGAAAAGGCGTTGTCCCTATGTTTTATATTTTTGAATAACAATTAAATAAAAATCGGTGCTGGGCCGATATTCAGGTATTTTATGTTTCGTTTTTATCCCGTTTTTCTCCAACGATATCGCCATTGATTTAGGTACGGCGAACACGTTGATTTATGTGCGCGGTAAAGGCATTGTTTTGGACGAGCCGTCTGTGGTGGCGGTTCAATCGGGTACGGGCGGTAAAAAGTAAGATTGTCGCCGTGGGTACGGAAGCCAAAGAAAATGCAGGGGCGTGCGCCGCGCAATATTGAAATCGTCCGTCCTATGCGGGATGGGGTGATTGCTGATTTTACGATTGCCGAGCGTATGCTGGGTATGTTGATTAAAAAAAGGCGACACAGGGCAATTCGGTTGTGCCGCCGCGCGTTGTGATCTGCGTGCCTGGCGGGGCAACCCAAGTGGAACGCAAGGCGATTTTTGGATTCCGCGTTCGCCGCAGGTGCATCTTCCGTACATTTGATTGAGGAGCCTATGGCGGCTGCTTTGGGTGCGGGTTTGCCGATTGAGGATACTGCCGGTTCGATGGTAGTGGATATCGGCGGTGGCACAACGGAAATCGGCATTTTGTCGTTGGGCGGTATGGCTTATTCCGCCTCTGTCCGTGCGGCAGGCGATGAGTTTGATAAGAGCATCGTGCATTATCTGCGCCGTCATCGCGGTGTGTTGATTGGTGAAGCAACGGCTGAGGAATTGAAGAAAAACAATCGGTTCCGCCTCCGGCTTTGCAACCGAAACCGCCATGCGGATTAAAGGTCGCGATTTGGCGGAAGGTACGCCCAAATCGATTGCCATTACTTCGGAAGAAGTGCGCGAGGCTTTTGAGCGAAACGGTTAATCAGATTATCCGCGCCGTGCGCCTTTGCATTGGAACAGGCTCCGCCTGAGTTGGCTGGTGATATTGCCGACAGGGGTATTATGCTGACAGGCGGCGGCGCACTGTTGCACGGTATGGATACGGTTTTGGCGGATGCGACGGGGCTGCCTGTCGGTATTGCCGACCAGCCTTTGAACTGTGTGGCCTATGGTGCGGGCAAAGCCTTGGATTATATCGGCAAATGGAATGCCGTCTTTGTGGATAACCCGTAAGGCAGGCTGAAATGGAACATTCTTCTTTACGGTTTGACGAGGCAAAGGGCCAAAAGCTGTTGCCTCGTTTTATTGCGTATCTTTTGCTGGGTGCCGGCATTATGGTGGCGGACGGCCGTTTCAACCTGATGCAGCCCGTGCGCACTGCGGCGGCGGAGATTCTTTTTATCCGGTGCAATGGCTGGCAAACCAGCCGGTCCGTCTCTATCAATATTTTTCCAACCAATCTCAATCACAAACCGAGCTGTTGGAACAAAAACCGTCTCCTTTTGGAGGAAAAACGGTCGTTTGAAAATCCAGCTTCAACGCGATAAGGTCAACCTGAGCGAATTGCAGGAGCTGAAAAAGCTATACGGCTTGCAGCAAAAAGGCATCAGCAATGTCATCGGTGCTGAGGTATTGTCCAGTGGCAAAGACCCGCTGTCCGAACGTTTGATTATCAATAAAGGCAGTGGCGAAGGGGTGGTGGCAGGCGATGCCGTTATCGACCAAAAACGGCTTAATCGGGCGGATTACATTGGTTCACGCAAACAGCGCGGAAGTCGAGCTGATGGCGGCTGCGCAAAGTATCGTCCCTGTTGCCGTTGAGCGTACGGGCGAACGCAATCTCGCCTACGGCAACGGCGTGGGCTTGGATTTGCGTTATTTCCCGACGGGATCGGATTTGAAGCCGCAGGATGTTTTGATTACTTCCGCTTGGACGGCATTTATCCGGCAGGCATTCCCGTAGCCCGCGTGGATAAAGTCGTCCGCGCTTCAGGTACGCCTTATTACGACACAGAACTGACCCCGTTTGCCGCCTTGCGCCGCAGCCGCTTTGTTTTGGTTCTGTCTTCTTCCCATTCTTCCCAATAAATCATTCATGAACGATTTTGACGATTCCTACCGTGCCATGCCCGTCGGCGTGATTGCGGCAAGTTTTGCCGTAACCATGCTTGTCGATTTCATGCCTTTCCCCTTTGATGTGTTTTTTTGGCTGCCCGAACTGACTGCGCTGATGCTGCTTTATTGGTCTATGCATCATCCCCAACGCGTCGGCATGGGCATTGCGTTTTTGCTCGGCTTGATAGTCGATGCCGCAACGGCAGCGACTTTGGGGCTGCACGCATTGTCTTATACGGTCATGGTGTATTTCATCTTGAACACGCGCCGTCAAATCATGCTCTACGGCCACATCATGCAGATAGGGGCGGTATTGGCAGCATTGTTCTGCCATCAGGCGGTCTTGGTGGCGGCGCGCCTGTTCCTCAACAACCAAATCATCACTTGGCAAAGTTTCATCGCGCCTTTGGCAGGCGCGCTGCTTTGGCCTTTCTTGAGCCAGTTGATGCTGGTACTGACCAATTTTTATCGCGCCAACAGATAACGTGAAACCATGTCCATACTGAATACTATGAAACGTCGTCTGAAAAATGGCGGTAGCGGTAAAACACAGATCTGCAAAGGCGGCGCAAGCCGATTCTTTATTGCGTCTGCTGGTGGCGTTTATCCTGATTGTGGTTTTGTTTGCCGCATTGGTGGCACGGTTTGTCTATTTGCAGGTGTTCCGCATGACGATTTTTTTCCGGCAGGCATCCAGCAACCGCATCACATTAATTCCGACCCCGCCTGTCCGCGGCGAAATCGTAGATGTCAATGGCGTACCGCTGGCAAAAACTATCCCGTGTTCTCTCTGAAGTCATCCCCAGCCGCATTGAGGGCAAGATGGAGGATGTCATCGAAGCCCTGCGGAAGTATGTCGATATTACGCCTACCGATTTGAAGCGTTTCCACAAATACCGCGAAAGCTACCGCAAATTTGAAAACATCCCGCTCAAGCTGCGCCTGACAGATGAAGAAGCGGCGAAATTGTCCGTGCATCTTAATGAATTTAAAGGCGTAGAAGTCAATTCGCGCACTTTCCGCGAGTATCCTTATGGCAAGCTGACTTCACACTTTTTAGGCTACATCGGCCGCATCAGCGACAAAGATCAGGAAATTTTGGAAGAAGAGGGCTTGACTGCGCTCTATCGCGGCAGCACGCACATCGGCAAATCGGGGCTGGAAAAATTTTACGAACCACAGCTTCATGGTGCGCCCGGCTATCAAGAAGTGGAAAAAGACGCTTACGGCAATATTGTTCGCGTCTTGAAAAACGTGCCGTCGCGCATGGGGCAAACTTTGCGTTTGGGCATGGACATCCGTATGCAACAAGAGGCGGACAAAATATTGGGAGACAGACGCGGAGCAATTGTCGCCATCAATCCGCAAGACGGTACGGTATTGGCTTTTCGTTTCCAAGCCTTCTTTCGATCCCAACCTCTTTATCGACGGCATCGACAGCGAAACTTGAAAGCCTTGAATGATGACTGGAAAAAGCCGTTGGTCAACCGCGTAACGCAAGGTTTGTACCCACCGGACCGACGTTTAAGCCGTTTATGGGCATGGCTTTTGCTGGAAAGCGGCAAAATTACCCAAACGACGGTCGTGCCTGCACCCGTGCATGGAGCATTCCGGCAGCCGCCACGTTTTCCGAGATTCCGTACGCAGCGGACACGGCTCGGCGAATTTGAGCAAGGCGATACAGGTGTCGTCCGATACCTTTTTCTACCGCTTGGGCTACGAAATGGGCATAGACAAAGCGTCGCCGTATTTAGCGCAATTCGGGTTCGGTAAAAACCCGGCATCGACCTGCCCAGCGAATATACGGGCGTTTTGCCCAGCCGCGAATGGAAGGCGAAAACGCTTTTGCCAAATCGTCCGATCCTACCGCCAAAGAATGGCGTGCAGGCGAGATGGTCTCGGTCAGCATCGGGCAGGGGTTACAACGCCTACACCCCGCTGCAATGGCACATGCCACCGCTTCGCTCGCCAATAACGGCGTGGTTTATCAACCGCATTTGGTGAAAGAATTGTTGATTTCGACAAACGCAAAATCACGCGTATCAATCCCAATCCCGAATACAAAATCCCGTTCAAACAAGACAACTTCGAATACGTCAAACAGGCAATGGAGAAAGTCTTGAAACCGGGCGGTACGGCACACCGCATCGGCGGCGGTTTGGCTTACAGCATGGGCGGCAAAACAGGGCGCGGCGCAGGTTGTGCAAATCAAGCAGGGGCGGTCGTTACAACGCCGCAGCCTTGCGCGAGCAACACCGCGACCATGCGTGGTTTATTTCGTTCGCTCCTTGGAAAAACCTGAAATCGCCATTGCCGTGATTCTGGAAAAACGGCGGCTGGGGTGCCTACGCCGCACCGCTTGCCCGCAGCCTGACCGATTTTTATATGCTCAACGTCAAGCCGCAGCAGTTTTCAGACGACCCCGACGCAGGCGGAATGCCCGAACCGCAACAACACCGCACACAACCCCAACCGCCGACCATATTCCAAAAAGCCTACGGTCTGAAACAGGAGGAAGCAAATCATGAATGAAAGAACGGTCGGAATGTGGGCAAAAAATCAAGCGCACCGTATCTGCTCCGATAGACCCGTGGCTGTTTTTCCCATGCTCGCCATCTACATCATGAGCCTGTTTTTGCTCTATTCAGCGGACGGGCAGGATTTCGGCCAGCTTGAACACAAAAACCCTGCATACGGTTTTCGGCTTCGCCCTGCTGTGGTTTGTCGCCTCGTTCAAGCCGCGTGATGCCGCAAAGGTTGCGCTGCCGATGTACCTGATTGGCGTGTTGCTGCTTGTCGCCGTCGAAGTCGCAGGCGTGACCGTCAATGGCTCTACACGCTGGTTGGAACTGGGGTTCACGCGCATCCAGCCGTCCGAAATCATGAAAAATCGTCCCTGCCCATGACCGTCGCTTGGTACTTCCAACGGCACGAAGGTCGTCTGAAATGGTTTCACTACATCATCGCCATGCTTTTAATCCTCATCCCCGTTGCGCTGATTTTGAAACAGCCCGACTTGGGTACGGCAGTTTTGATTATGGCATCGGGTATTTTCATCGTCTTTTTCGCAGGCCTGCCGTGGAAAGTCATCTTTGCCGCCATCATTGCCTTTGTTGCCGCATTGCCGCTTTTGTGGAACTACGGGATGCACGACTATCAGAAAACCCGCGTTCTGACGCTGTTTGACCCGACGCAGGACCCTTTGGGCGCAGGCTACCACATCATCCAGGCCATGATTGCCATCGGTTCCGGGCGGCGTTTGGGGAAAAAGGCTGGCTCAACGGCACACAAACGCATTTGGATTACATTCCCGAGTCCACGACCGACTTCATTTTGCCGTGTATGGCGAAGAATTCGGTTTGATCGGCAACATCTTGCTGCTGCTGGTTTATTTCGTTATTCTGACGCGCGGACTGCTGATTGCCGCCAAAGCCCAATCGCTTTACAGCCGCACGCTCGCCGGCGCATTAACCATGACCTTTTTTTCTGCTACGCCTTTTGTGAACATGGGCATGGTCAGCGGCATTTTGCCCGTTGTCGGTGTTCCCCTGCCGTTGGTCAGCTATGGCGGCACTGCGACGCTCTCCATCATGACCGTACTTGCGCTGCTGATGGGTATTTCCAGCGAACACAAAAACCAAAACGCCGCTACGAATTCAATGACAAAGCGGACGTAAACGTCTCTACAAAAACCAATAAGGGGAATAAAAAATGGAATTAGGGTGTAGAAATCGGCAAACTTTTGGTTGCCTTCCTTGTACCGATCAACCCGTTCAGCGCGCTCTCGATTTACCTTGATTTGACGCAGGATCACAGCACCAAAGAAAAAAACGCCGCATCGCCCGCACTGCCGCGCTCGCCGTCTTTATCGTTATTGCCGTCTTCACCTTGACGGGCGGGGTGTTGTTGAAAATCTTAGGCATCAGCGTCGGCTCTTTCCAAGTCGGCGGCGGTATTTTTGGTATTGCTTATCGCCATCTCCATGATGAACGGCAACGATAACCCTGCCAAACAAAATATCGGTGGAGACAAGGAAGAGGGCGTTGTACCACACATCCAGAAAAACGCCAAAGCCATCGCCGTTGTTCCCGTCGCTATTCCCATCACCATCGGTCCGGGCGGTATCTCTACCGTGATCATCTACGCCTCAGCCGCCAAAAATTACAGCGATATTGCTTTTGATCCCTACCGCAGGCTTCCTCGTCAGCCTGATTTGCTACGCCATCCTCATCGTCGCAGGGCGAATCAGCAAAAACTGGGTACGACAGGGTTGACTATCTCAACCGCATCATGGGCATGATGCTTGCCGCCGTCTCCGTAGAAATCATCGTTGCGGATTGAAATCTATTTTTCCGCAACTGGCAGGCTAGTTTAGCGGATTGTATAGAAGGCAAACTGTCCATCTTTATTAAGTGAAAAAGGTCGTCTGAGACTAGGGTTTCAGACGACCTTTTAGTCTATAGCGCAAATATCTATCCAAAATACAATTGTCAAAGCTATGTCACTATTTATGGTGAATTAACTTTAAAGCAGTACGGCGTTATCTCGCCTTAGCTCAAAGAGAACGATTCTCTAAGGTGCTGAAGCACCAAGTGAATCGGTTTCTTACTATCTGTACTGTCTGCGGCTTCGTCGCCTTGTCCTGATTTAAATTTAACCCACTATATTGAGGGATTTGTTTTCAGACGACCTTGGCAACAACAAAGAAGCAATCGCGCCTGCAATTGCACCCATTATTCCAACTCCGGTGTACATTTGCCAATCCAATGTCGTTGAACGCTGATATATCAGCATCAATATCCTTTCAGATGCCGCAATCGTAAGTACCACACCTGCCGCTGAAAGCAATGCAAACAACAGCGTTCCTGCTACACTGCGCCGCAAGCACAAACGTTTCGCGACAAGGGTGCATAGCAGCATGGCGGGCAGTGCATGGGAAGCGAAAAATCAAAACACTGCTCAATATCTCTAAAACGGACGGATTTCCTTTTATCTAAAAACATACATGTAAAGCAATAATAAAAACAAGAGTGTTTGTACGCCAATGCAACCAGCAGCATAGCGGCAGATTTCCAATATGCTTTTAATTTTAGGCTGATTCATCATATTCCTTTTTTTAATATAGTCATAGTGCAATGTGATTAATTTATCGATTCTAGTTTGAATCTGCTTATTCGCCAATATCGCACATGGATAAATTTGTTCCGCTTGTTAGAGGTCGTCTGAAAATTTGGTTTCCATCAATAGAAATGGGAAATTCAGTTTATTTCATGAATAAGAAGCTAAAAATTTTTGCCCTGAGTTTTTAAAAGCGTTACACTCCATGCGGCATCGAGAGTAGGGTGGTAATCTTACGATTTTATGGGCTGCCAAAATTGTTCAAGTATTTGAATGATTTCACCCTTTGAGGCAAATAACATCGATGCCAACTTATCTAACCATGCCGCTGCCGTCATTGCGCCGGCAGTCAGGGCAGTCAGCGTCATTGCGCCGCTGTAAACACGAAAGAACACACTATGACCATCTCCCGTCGCCTTGCGCCGTAAGACCGAGCGCAAGCCGCATCCGACCGCGCGTTATTGGAAAAAATGCGATGTCGAAGCCCTGTTCGGGCTGCCTTTCCTCGACCTCGTTTATCAAGCTGCCGAAATCCACCGCCAAAATTTCAATCCGCGCGAAATCCAGCTTTCCACGTTGTTGTCCATCAAAACCGGCGGTTGTCCCGAAGACTGCGCCTACTGCCCGCAATCAGCGCACCACAACACCAATCTGGGCAAAGAGCAGATGATGGATGTAGATGAAATCGTTGAAAAAGCCAAAAATCGCCAAATCGCGCGGCGCAAGCCGTTTCTGCATGGGTGCGGCATGGCGCGGCCCCAAACCCAAAAGACGTGGAGACGGTTTCCGCAATCATCAAAGCCGTCAAAGGATTGGGCATGGAAACCTGCGGCACGTTCGGTATGCTCGAAGACGGTATGGCGGAAGACTTCAAAAAGCAGGTTTGGACTATTACAACCACAACCTTGATACCGATCCCGACCGCTATAATGACATCATTCATACCCGCAAACACGAAGACCGCATGGATACCTTAGGCAAAGTCCGCAACGCCGGTTTGAAAGTCTGCTGCGGCGGCATCGTCGGCATGAACGAAACCCGCGCCGAGCGTGCCGGACTGATTGCCAGCCTCGCCAACCTCGACCCTCAGCCCGAAAGCGTGCCGATTAACCAGTTGGTCAAAGTGGAAGGCACGCCGCTGGCCGATGCCGAAGATTTGACTGGACGGAGTTCGTCCGTACCATCGCCGTGGCGCGGATTACCATGCCGCACAGCTACGTCCGCCTGTCGGCAGGGCGCAGCACATGCCCGAATCCATGCAGGCAATGTGTTTCATGGCGGGCGCGAACTCGATTTTCTACGGCGACAAGCTCTTAACCACCGAAAACTCCGACGAAGACGGCGACCGCCTGCTGATGGAAAAGCTGGATTTGTATCCGCTGCGGTTCGAGTTGGAAGAATACGAAGCGGCGCAGGAAACGCCCAAGATTAAGGTGGATTATTAATCGTTCTTGCCTAAATTTCCGATAAACAAGGTCGTCTGAAAACTGTGTTTACAAAGCCAATGCTTCAAACACGGTTTCAGACGACCTTTATCCTGAAAAACTCTTTTTATAGTGGATTAAATTTAAATCAGGACAAGGCGATGAAGCCGCAGACAGTACAGATAGTACGGAACCGATTCACTTGGTGCTTCAGCACCTTAGAGAATTGTTCTCTTTGAGCTAAGGCGAGGCAACGCCGTACTGGTTTAAAAGTTAATCTACTATATATCCTAGATATGCCTATTAAGTTATAAAAAAACTGCACATGATCAAGCTGGATTTGGTATCCGGCTTACTAATGTGCAGTTTATGATTTTCAGACGACCTTTTGCCGTTTAGATGGCAAATATACGTCTTTATCGATTTTCAGCTTTTACGCTTTTTCTTTTTGGCGCATTTTTTTCCGCCATCATTTCATGCAGCGTTTTCTTGGCAGGTTTCATCGGAACGCGGTTGTCCGTCCAGCCCATTTGCTTGTCTCGGCGTCAATGCACGGAATTTGCTGGCCGCCCAACCGAAGGCGCGGTAAGCTTTGCTGCCGCTGAAAATGCCGTTGAATGTGCGCCATGCCATTTGTTCGCCGAAGGTATGCGATGCGCCTTGTCCGCGGATAGGATGCGGTACGACTTCGGACGGTGAACGTTGCGCTTCAACGCGCAGACGCTGCATTTGCTCGGTAATCGGGATACGCACCGGACAAACTTCTACCACGCACCACACATGGTACAGGCGGTCGGCGGGTCGCGGGTGGCATCCAGACCCTAACAGGTGCGGGAGAAATAATCTCGCCGATAGGGCGGGATAGGTTGTGCCGTATGCTGCGCCACCAATACGGGTATAAACCGGACAATGGTTCATACACGCGCCACAACGGATACATTGCAAGGTGCGGCGCATTTGGTCTTCGGCATAGGCTTGGCTGCGGCCGTTGTCGAGCAGAACCAAGTGCATTTCCTGCGGACCGTCCAGCTCTTCACTGCGGCGCGGACCGGTAATCATATTGAAATAGGTGGTAATGTTCTGACCGATGGCGGAACGCGGCAGCAGGCTGCACAAAGGTGGAACGTCCGACAGCTTGGCCACAACTTTTTCAATACCGGTAATGGCGATATGCACGGGCGGTACGGTAGTACTCAAGCGACCGTTGCCTTCGTTTTCCACCAGACACAGTGTACCTGTTTCAGCAACAGCAAAAGTTTACGCCGCTCAAAACCGACATCGGCAGTGCTGTAAATATCGCGCAGGGCTTTGCGGGCGAAGCCGGTCAGTTGGTCTACGTCGTCCGTTAAAGGGTTCCAAGATTTTTGGTGGAAAAAGTTCGCTAACCTGTTCTTTTGGTTTTGTGAATGGCGGGCATCACAATATGGGTCAGTTTTTCGCCCTGCCATTTGAACGATAAACTCGCCCAAGTCGCTTTCCACCGCTTTAATGCCTTTTTGCTTCAAGATAATGGTTCAGCTCGATTTCCTCGCTGACCATCGATTTGCCTTTGACCATCAGCTTACCGTTTTTGGCAGTAATGATGTCGTGGATGATTTCGCAGGCTTCGGCCGGCGTTTCCGCCCAGTGTACTTTCACGCCCAGCTTAGTCAGGTTTTCTTCCAATTGCTCCAGCAGGGCGGGCAATTTAGACAATGAACGCTGACGGACGTGTTCGCACAAATCACGCAGGTTTTGCAACTCTTCTTCGTCGGACAAAAACGGCTTTGCGCTTGGTCATCAGCATATCCATCGCGGTACGCAGACTCTTACGCAAAAGGCTTGTCTTGAAGGGAAATTGCGGCGTTTTGTTTGAAAGTTTCCGGCTTCATGTGGAACTTGATGGTTTGCGTAGTCATGCGTTTTCCTCCAAATCGGCAGGGGAAATGTGTTCAGGCAAAATGGCGAGAATGACTAAATCACGCGGACCGTGCGCGCCGTAAGCAAGCGTCAACTGGATGTCTGCGGTTTTGGACGGGCCGGAAATCAGGAAAACATTGGTCGGCATACCGTTTCCCACCAGTTTTTCGCCTTCGACGGCGTTGTGAAATTCGTTATACATTTTCGCCGTATCAAACAGGCAGAAATGCACGGGCGGAACAAGGCTTAAAGTACGCGGTTCTTCGGGGCTGGAAAACAGCATCAGTGTGCCGGTGCGGGCGATGCCGCATTGCGAGCCGCTAAAGCCTGCATCGATGTTCGCGAAGAACTCGGTTTTCCAAGTATCGATTTCGCGTTCGAAAGCAATCGGTTCGATATTGCTGCCCACCAGCGCGGCACGGGCAATTTGTCCGTGTTCGGTCGCTAACGGCAGCAGGATGTTTTTCAAACCTTTGCCTTCGGCAGCTTGACGGAATACTTGCGGCCAGCCGGTTTTGGTCACCCAATAAATTTCGGTTTTGACGGCGCGCATAGCGGCAGCCCAATGTTTCAGACGCTCAACCTCGCTGTCCCAAGAAACACCCATTTCGCGGTAATAATCAAAAACCGCAGGCTCTTTCCATCGGCAATGCGTCGGCTTTTTCAGTTTTTGCCAAAATATTTTCGCGCGCGCTCATGCTTTGCCTCCGGTACGTTCCAACAAGAAGGATGCGATGTGTTTCGGACGCGGCATATTCGGCTCGTCCTTAGCGATTTTTGCCGCCGATGTTCATCGTGCAGCCGCAGTCCGCGCTGATGATTTCGGTCGCACCGGTTTCTTTTCAGCGCGGCAACTTTGTCGGTTACCATCGCACCGGAAATATCGGCTTGTTTGACGGAGAATGTACCGCCGAAGCCGCAGCATTCGCTTTCATGGTCGTGAACGATACGTTCAACGTTTTCCATGCCGTCAATCAACTGCCAGCCTGAAATATGGACGTTCATTTCGCGGCGGGCGGCGCAGGGAAGTGTGGACGGCAACTTTGACCGGCTCGCCTTTGTCTTCAGGGCTTGTAGCCGATGGCAAGCAAGAAATGAGTAAACTCAATGATGCGGTTGGCACAATCAACCGCTTTGGATTCGTATTCTGTATTTTTAAACAGGGTAGGCCAGTGATGTTTCATCATGCCGCCGCACGAGCCGGACGGTACAACGATCGGCCAGTTTTTCAGGGAAAAGGTCAAGTTGCGCTTTAGCGACATCAAACGCCTCGGTCGGATGACCGGAAGAGTAGGCGGGTTGGCCGCAACAGCTTTGCGCCATCGGGTAATGAACCCGTATGCCTTGCTGCTCGATTAAAGTAATGGCATCCATGCCTCGCTTCGGGCATGAAAAGATCGAGGACGCAGGTGCCGAAGAAATAAACATCCGTCGGCTTGCTGTCGAATTTAGTGATTTTTGGGTGGGGTGATTGCGCTCATTTTTCGTTAACGGGAGTACCCGTTTTCTTTTTGTATAAATAGACGGCTACTTTAAGTAATTGCATGTAGGCGGTCAAGTATAATTTTAAAAATAATATTGGAAACGATTGATGGGTCGTCTGAAATACTGATTCCACAAATATAAATATATATATGCGAATAAATATCATTATATTTAAAAAGCTAACTCATTTATTAATGAATAAATGAATCAATCCATATGAATGCAAGGGTATTCAACAAATACGATTGCACCCGGGTTTCAAATAGTTTTTATAGAAAAAAATAGGGGAGGGTAGTTAATGGGACTGGGAAGAAGAAGGGTTTTTTTGATGTATTAATTTTTGCTGCAACCCATAACGCGACACCTGAACCCAGCATATCCGCAATGCCGTCGCCAATAGAGCCTTCGCGTGTTGTGGTAAACGTAGCTTGCGCCATTCACTTCCAACAGCAAACAGAAGTGCGAATATCAACAAACCGAGATACGGAATTTTTGCTTTTTCGTGAATATAAGATTTTTGCCAATAACCAAATCTGGGCAAAAACAAAGTGAAGTGGGCTACTTTGTCGAAATTGGGAAACGGTGGCGGCGTATTGCCAGATTCCTTGAAAAATCAAAGAATAGATACCGGCCACAAACCAAACGATAGCCAACAGGCTGAATTTATTGATGTAAAACTTCATTTTTGTTCCTCATCCAACCAAGTTTGGCAGATAGCTGCAAGGCGGATGAATTTGTTGCCGCGTCCGTTTAATATGTCGCGCCATTGTTCAACTTCCTCTGTTGTCGGTGCATCATCTATACTGCATTCGTACAGCAGGAAATCAAGGGTTTCTTCCACTACGCCGATGGGTTCATTCTGGATTAATTCTAAAAATCTGAGACATATAGGGGATTTTTTTCAAAAGAGGAGGGCGGATAATGATGTACACAACAATAGCATTTACTTGCTGTGTAGGAAACGTGTAGCTTCTTCCCATTCGCCCGCCATTATTTTCGGCATCGCTTTTAATGATTTGGCAATTGCCTCGTCAATCTGTTGGCGGTGTTCTGCGCTTGGCTTGTTCAATACATAAGCGACAACGAGGTTACGGTCACCCGGATGATCTATGCCCAAACGCAAACGGTAATAGTCAGGTGTACCAAGACGGGCTTGGATATCTTTCAAGCCGTTATGCCCCCATTTCCGCCGCCAAGTTTAAATTTGATACGACCGCAAGGAATATCCAATTCGTCATGCACAACCAGTATCTCTTCGGGCTTGATTTTGTAAAACTGCGCGAGTGCGGCAACAGACTGGCCGGAACGGTTCATAAAAGTCATGGGTTTAAGCAGCCACACATCGCCATCAGGCAGATTCGCCCGCGCCACCTCACCAAAAATTTTTTCTCTTCTTTAAATGATACTTTCCACTGCCACGCAAGTTCGTCTAAGAACCAAAAATCCTGCATTATGGCGGGTTTGTTCGTATTCGCCCCGGGATTTCCCAGTCCGACGATCATTTTGATTTTATTCGACATAATTATTTCTCAATACCGCAGAAAATGCGGTCAATTTTCGATAAAAGGTCGTCTGAAAATGGTTTCAGACGACCCAAGTTAACTATCAATCCTGATTTTGTACACGTTTGCGGCGTGCCTCTTTAGGATCAATCAATAATGGGCGATAAATCTCAATCCGATCTTTATCGCGAAGAAGCGTCTCATCTTTAACTGATTTGCCAAAAAATTCCCAGCGGAGCAGTTTGTAAGTCCAATTCAGAAAAATATTTCATCCAGCCCGCTTTGGCATACCGCTTCACGCGTCGTGCAGCCATTTTGCACATTCATTTTCAACACTTGCTTGTCAGGGCAAACCGTAAAACGACTTCAATCTCAAGCATAACGGCGATCCGCTTCTTTAACGAACGCATCAACCAATGCTCCGGACAAATGGCTGAAAAACAGGAGAAATCATGGCAGATAAGACAGAGTTGGAAAATTCATATTCCAATTTAAATTCAACTTTGCACATATCGTCGCCCAAATCTAAGAATTTCCATGTTCCCCGCAAGATTTTTAAAAGGTCCTTCCAACAAATCCATTCGGATTTCCTTACCGAGAATATTGTGATTGTGCGTAGCAAATGATTGGCGCACGCGCATATAGTCCATAAAAAGACGCGCTTTCAATTCATTGTTTTTTCGTTCGATAACTTCAGTTTTACTGTACCAGGGCAAAAATTTCGGATAGTCTTCAACCTTATCGACCAACTCAAACATTTTGCTCCGCGCTGTGCAAAAACCAAGATATTCTTCTCAACCTTTTTTTCATGCTCAAACAGGCTCAAAAATCGGAAAGCGGTATTATAAACGAATTCACTGTATTTTTCAGACGACCTCGAATCTCTGCAACCATCCCAATCCAACTCATCATCAAAGGCAGTCCTGCTTGGCAAAGTATAACGATATGCGTATAATCGACCTTTCCCATCTGGGGGCGATCTTGGTTTCGACGGGGGTTGCAAAGCAGATGCGGGCATACCGGGGTCTCAGATTTCCCGTAAAACACTGAATCTAAATAGTCGCAAACGACGAAACTTACGCACTGGCCGCTTAAGGCCTGCCGTTGCAGCAGTTGGTCAATGGGCTGTGTAGCGCAAGCTACCGCAACGTCATTCTACATTGACTGGTTTTCCGCCGGGTTACTTGGCGGGAAATAAGATTTTAAGGTAACTGGTTCCTAGAAGGCCCTGTCGGTCGGCATGATAGGAACGAGATTTCAAATAGACACGACTAAGTATGTAGAACGCTCTGTAGAGGACTTCCGGACGGGGGTTCGATTCCCCCGCCTCCACCAAGTCTAATTTTCAGTTTTATTTTTATAACGTATAAAAGCCTTTGAAATATAACAATTTCAAGGCTTTTTGTTATCTCATTGCTGATGTTTAAAGCAAATAGGAATCTACTATCGGCAAATCAAACTGCTTCACCGTTCTGCTTCGCCTCCAGAAGCTCCCAGCGTTCCAATTTTTCCAAAAGCAGTGTTTCGATTTCTTCGGCGCGGTTTTGCAATGCACCGGCTTTCTCGTAATCTTTGAAAATTTCAGGATCGGAAAGCTGCGCGTTGATTGCCGCCTGTTCGGTTTCCAAGGCGGCGATTTCGTCGGGCAGGGCGTCGAGTTCGCGCTGTTCTTTGTAGGAAAGTTTGACCGTGCGGTTGGCTTTGGGTTTTGGCTTTTTCCGGCTCAGCGGCTGCTTTGGGTGCGGAGGTCGTCTGAATTTTCTCTTCGCGTGATTTTGCGTCGATATAGTCCTGATAGCCGCCGATGTATTCTTTCAGACGGCCTTGTCCTTCGAAAACAATGCTTTGGGTAATTACGTTATCAAGGAACATACGGTCGTGCGAGACAAGGAATACCGTGCCTTGGTAATCGCGCAGCAAGTCTTCGAGCAGCTCTTGGGTGTCGATGTCCAAGTCGTTGGTCGGTTCGTCCAAGACCAGGATATTGGCAGGGCGGGTGAAGAGTTTTTGCCAACAGGAGGCGGTTGCGTTCGCCGCCGGAGAGCGATGAGACGGGGCTTTGCGCGCGGGCAGGGTGGAACAGAAAATCTTCCAGATAGCTCATGACGTGTTTTTTCTTGCCGCCGATTTCGACGTAATCGTTGCCTTGGCCGAGCGTGTAAAACACGGTGTCGTTTTCGTTCAGCGCGCTGCGGAATTGGTCGAAATAGGCGACTTCCTGCTTGCTGCCGATGCGGATTCTGCCGTAGGTCGGCTGCACTCGCCCAGAATCAGCTTGAGAAAGGTGGTTTTGCCGATGCCGTTGGGGCCGATTGCCGATTTTGTCGCCGCGCTGCAAGATGGAGGAGAATTTGTCCATGATGACTTTGTCGCCGTAGGCAAACGAGGGCATGTTCCAGTTCGGCAATGATTTTTGCCGCTTTTTCTCGCCGCTGTCGAGTTTGAAGTTGACCTGTCCCTGCACGTTGCGGCGTTCGGCACGCTGACGGCGCAGTTCTTCCAAACGGCGCACGCGTCCTTCGTTGCGGGTGCGGCGTGCTTCGATGCCTTTGCGTATCCACGCTTCTTCCTGCGCATGGAATTTGTCGAAGAGGCGGTTGTGTTCCGCCTCAACCGCTAATTCCTGCGCTTTTTCTCGCTGTATTTGGAGAAGGAGCCGGGATAGGAGCGCAGAATGCCGCGGTCGAGTTCGACAATGCGCGTGGCGATATTATCCAGAAAACGGCGGTCGTGGGTAATCACGACCAGGCTGCCTTCAAACGCTTTGAGCAGGTTTTCCAGCCAGATAATCGCGTCGATGTCCAAAATGGTTGGTCGGTTCGTCCAGCAGCAATACGTCGGGCTTCGCACCCAAGCCTGCGCCAAGGCGACGCGCTTTTTCTGCCCGCCGGAGAGGTTGCCGATTTTTTCGTTTTCCGGCAAACCGAGTTCGCCCAAAGTCTGCTTCACCGCCGCATCCAGCTTCCAACCGTCCTTCGCTTCGATTTCAAGCTGCAATTCGTTGAGTTCTTTCAATAAAACGTCGTCTGAATTGTCGCTCCAAATCATGGCTGACGCGGTGGTAACGGCGCAGCAAATCGCGAATTTCGCCCAAACCTTCGGCGACGGTGTCGAATACGGTGGCTTCCTTTGTCAAAAACGATTCCTGCGGCACATAAACAATTTTGAGGTTGTTTTTGAACGATAATCTGCCCGTCGTCGAGCTTCTGCACGCCGGCGAGGATTTTCAGAAACGAAGACTTACCCGCGCCGTTACGGCCGATTAAAACTGATTTTTCGCCGCTGTCGAGTTGGAAGGAAGTTTTGTCGAGCAGGGCGACATGGCCGACGGCAAAGGAAGCGTTTTCTACGGATAAGATGTTCATAAGGAAATAGGGAAAAATAAAAATCAAGTCGTGTATTTTAACTGATTTTAAAAAGCTCTGTGATAGGTACGAAGAGAGATGGATAGAACTAAAGAATATTGAGAAACTTGAATCAATCGATATAATTTAACATAATATACATTATGCGAAGTGTCGTCTTAACGCTGCCATCGCCCGCCTTTATAAGACAGATTTCCGGGTCAGTAAAATACCAGTTCGATTTCGTCATTAGCCTGAAATGTTCTGATTTGATGCGCCCCCTGTCCTGCTCCCTGCATCTTCGGTATTCAAGTCCGGTAATGATTTCCATTGGGTCGCACCGCATGACTTCAGCAATATCCAGTATCACGGCAAGCGGCAAACGCAGTCTGTCGCGTCTATATTGAGATACTTCAGACGCTGAAACATCCCATCTTTTTGCCAGTGCATAATCAGATCTGATTCGTAAGCGCCCTTTTGCCAAGTCTAGCCAGTCTTTTTGGGTAAACATAATAAAATCAAAGCCTTGTTTAATCATGTAATTTAAATACTACTATGATTAGACAAGGCTCGCTATTTGAGCATAGGCTCACTGTGTTTTTTCGAGTGTTTCCGGTTCGATAATTTCTATATTTCCTGAATTAACAATGCAGTCTGGTCGGTTTTTGTTTTCAGGTCTTAGGCATTCGTATCCTTCCCTTATTTTTACGGGCGGATTTTTCTAAACATAAACTAAAAGAAAAACTCGCACTAAATTCATAACTTTGGCAATAAACTTCGCCGGAACGTTTTCAGTCAGCCAAACGCCGTTGTCTGCGAGGTAAAAACTGATGGCCGTCGGCAAGCATGGCTGCGGTGTTGATGGTTAACACTACGGGTTTACCATGTCGGGAACCGACTTTGATTGCGGTTTCGATATCTGCCGAAAGATGGACGAAATGGCGTGAACCTGCATGCAGCCCCTGACCAAATATCGACTGTACCGATTTTTCCGCTGTACCGTGATATAGGATATCAGGCGGTGTCGTTGCGCAATACTGGATGTCAACCTGTTTTTGTGGAATGCCCTTGCGCGGCACGAATACGCTTGCCGTCTTCTGATACGGTAAACCGTTTTTTTGTCATTATTTTCAACAACTTCCATTAAATTATCGTACGTCAATGCAACGCCGGGTAAAGTTGTGCTTGGGGTGATTTGCTTTGTGCCAGCAGGATATCAATATCCACCCAGCCGTTTTTGTCCAAAGTAATTCCGATCTGTTCGGGTCTGTGACGCAAGATCAGGCTAAGGAATTTGCTGACGGATTTTTGTTGTTTTTTTCATTTAATCTCATGGGTGTTTTTCTTTCTTTTAGTATTTTCAGACGACCCTCTCTACAAAGGTCGTCTGAAATTTATTTATCCAACCCTTCCTGCACCATCTGCGCAGCGCGTACCACTGCTCGGGCTTTGTTCTGCGTTTCCTGCCATTCGGAGGTTGGATCGGAGTCGGCGACGATGCCTGCGCCGCTTTGGACGTATAGCGTGTTGTTTTTTTCACTACGGCTGTGCGGATCGCAATCGCCAAATCCATGTCGTTGTTGAAGCCCCATACGCCGACGGCGCCGCCGTAGATGCCGCGTTTGCTCGGTTCGACTTCTTCGATGATTTCCATGGCGCGGACTTTGAAGTGCACCGGAGAGTGTGCCGGCGGGGAACGTGGCGGCGAGGATGTCCATGTTGGTAACGCCCTCTTTCAGACGACCTTCGACGTTGGAAACGATGTGCATCACATGGGAGTATTTTTCAATCACCATTTTGTCGGTTACTTTGACTTCGCCCGTTTTGCTGATGCGGCCGACGTCGTTGCGCCCTAAATCGATAAGCATGACGTGTTCGGCGATTTCTTTGGCGTCACTTAATAAATCCTGCTCGTTGGCAAGGTCTTCGGCGGGGTTTTGCCGCGCAGGCGCGTACCGGCTATGGGGCGGACGATGACGTCGTCGCGTTCGCGGCGGACGAGGATTTCGGGCGAGGAACCGACGATGTGGAAATCGCCAAAAATCGTAGTAAAAAGAGGTAAGGCGAAGGGTTGAGCGTGCGCAGGGCGCGGTAGAGGGCGAGCGGGCTGTCGGTAAACCCATGCTCATGCGCTGGCTGGGGACGACCTGCATGCAGTCGCCTGCGAAGATGTAGTCTTTGATTTTTATCGACGCAGGCTTTTGAACGGTTCTTGGCCGAACTCGCTGACGGCTTCGGTGTGTTTGCTGCCGAGCGAGAGCGGGATGGCGCAGCTTTGGCGCAGCTGGGTGCGGATGTCTTCGAGGCGTTCGCGGGCGCATTCGTAGCCGTCGGGCTGTGAGGGATCGGCATAAACGATGAGGTGGATTTTGCCGCTCAAATTGTCGATAACCGCCAACTCTTGCGACAGCATCAGCAAGATGTCGGGCGTGCCGAGCGGGTCGGCTTTTGGCGGTGTTTTTCAGGCGGTGGGCGAAGTGTTCGAAATTGTAGATAGTTTCGTAACCGAAGTAGCCGACCAGTCCGCCGGTAAAGCGCGGCAGGCTTGGGATTTCGGGCGTTTTGAAACGGTTGTGGAAGGCTTCGATAAAGGGCAGCGGATTGCCGTCGTGTTGCTCGACGATTTCGCCGTTTTGATAAACATCGACGTGTTTGCCGCCGGCTTTGAGGTAGTGGCTGCAAGGCAGTCCGATAAAGCGAATAGCGGCCGAAACGTTCGCCGCCGACAACGGATTCGAGCAGGTAGGTATAGGGGCGGTTGGCGAGTTTGAGATAGAGGGAAAGCGGCGTATCCAAGTCGGCAAGGAGTTCTTGAACGAGCGGGATGCGGTTGTAGCCTTGGGCGGCTTTGGGCTTGATATTCTTGTTTGCTGATCATTTCTATTCCGTTTGTCGGGTACTTTTCAGACGACCTTATCCGAGTAAAAACCGGTTGAATTATCCGAAAAAGTATAGCAGTTTATCGATGGTGTTGACAGTATGCGGGTCGTCTGGAAAAAGCAAAAACGCCGTTTGCTATCAACGGCGTTTTAGGCTGGGGATATCAGGCGTTTGGCGTAGCGGCATGGCGTTTTTAGCCTGTTTCCATTTGTATGCGTAGCCGAGTACGACCGGAATCAGCGACAGGATGAATTTGAAGGTCCAGCTTGCATACCATGGTCTGTTCAGGATAATCGCCTCCCCTCCGGAAGCGGGAACGACGATGTCTTTGATGGCGAACCAATCCAAATATGGCCACCAACACATCACCAAGCTGCCTAAAAAAACAGCGGGCCAGATATTACGGCTCAAATTAATCTGCCACAGGCGGAAGCATACGCCTGCCCATACCAGCGTCAGGCCGGTAATCAGGAAGATGGTGTAAGTATCGGCGCCGAGAAAGGCGGCGATGAAATAAGTCAGCACCACCCAAATGACGGCAAGGACAAGGACGATGATTTCTTCAGGACGTTTGAACATTTCAGCGCTTCTCCAAAGCAATGTCGCATCATACGGTTTAGGGCGGGCTGACGATTGGCGGCGCGGGAATCTTTAGGGATAACATATAAAACGTCGCTTCCGCACCAATCAGCCTGCCTGAAAGTCTGTTCAGGCGATACTATACCCGAAACGAAATAGTTTGAATATGCTACTTATTGCTAGGACGGGCGTTTTCAGACGACCCTCAAATCAGCTGAAAAAGGTCGTCTGAAAAACCGATACTTTCAGACGCCCTTAAACCATTTTCAGACGACCTCTTTGCGCCCTGTCTTTCTGATGTATAGTGGATTAACTTTAAATCAGGACAAGGCGACGAAGCCGCAGACAGTACAGATAGTACGGAACCGATTCACTTGGTGCTTCAGCACCTTAGAGAATCGTTCTCTTTGAGCTAAGGCGAGGCAACGCCGTACTGGTTTAAAGTTAATCCACTATATCAGCCCTTCCCTTTCGCCGCCAACATATCCAGCATCCCCGCCAGATGGCTTCTGCCCTCTTCCTTGCTCACAATCGGTTCGCCGCCTTTGCGCCCTAAAATCTTGATGTCTTCCTGCGGCATTTCGTCGATGAAGCGGCTGGGTTCGGGGAACTGCCATGTGCCTTGTTTTTGCGTTTGACGCAGTGGGTCAACGTAAGCTGGCGCTTGGCGCGGGTGATGCCGACGTACATCAGGCGGCGTTCTTCTTCGACGTTGTCTTCTTCGATGCTGTCGTTGTGCGGCAGGATGCCCTCTTCGCAGCCGACAAGGAAGACGTAGGGGTATTCCAAGCCTTTGGAGGCGTGTAGGGTCGAGAGTTTGACGGCATCGACTTCTTCTTCGCTTTTGCCTTCCAAAGAGTGTCATTAAGGCGACGGTTTGGGCAAGTTCGATGATGTTTTTGCCGTCTTGTTCGCCTTTGCGCTCTAGCCAACCGGTCAGGTCGCTGACGTTGCGCCATTTGATTTCGCCGGCTTTGCCTTCTTCACTGGCAAGCAGGTGGTTTTCGTAGTCGATTTCTTTTGAGCAGGCTGTTGATGAGTTCGCCCGCTTCGCTGGTTTCCGCTTTGGCGCGGTAGCTGCCGAACATATCCATAAAGGTTTGCAGGTGTTGGCGGTTGGTGTTGTTCAGCAAAGCAAGGGCTTCTTCGGTTTGCGCGGCTTCATACAGGCTGCATTCGTGTTCGTGCGCGTAGGTGTTGAGCTTGCCCAACGTTACATCGCCGATGCCGCGTTTGGGCGTGGTAACGGCGCGCAGGAAGGCGGGATCGTCGTTGGGGTTGGCAAGCAGGCGCAAATAAGACAAAACATCTTTGATTTCGGCTTTGTCGAAAAAGCTTTGTCCGCCAGAGAGTTGGTAAGGAACGCGCGCGCTGCGTAAGGCTTCTTCAAAAATCCGCGCCTGATGGTTGCCGCGGTATAACACGGCAAAATCGGCGTATTGGGTTTTATCGCCACCGACTAGCTTCTGCTTGACGATTTGGCTGACGACCCAGTCGGCTTCGTGTTGCTCGTTTTGGCAGGCAACGACTTTGACGATTTCGCCTTCGCCGAACTGCGACCAAAGTTTTTTGGTGAACAGCTTGGGGTTGTTTTCGATGACTTTGTTGGCGATTTTGAGAATCCGCGCGGTGGAGCGGTAGTTTTGCTCAGTTTGATAACTTTCATCTGCGGATAGTCTTCCTGCATTTTGCGCAGGTTTTCCATGTTTGCGCCGCGCCATGCGTAGATGGACTGGTCGTCGTCGCCAACGGCGGTAAACATGCCTTCTGCGCCGGTCAAGAGTTTCATCAGCGTAAATTGGCAGGGTATTGGTGTCCTGACATTCGTCAACCAACAGATAACGCAACCGCCGCTGCCATTTGTTGCGCACTTCGCTGTTTTGCTGCAACAGCACGGCGGGCAGGCGGATTAAGTCGTCGAAGTCCACCGCCTGATAGCTTTGCAGGGGTTTCCTGATAGCTTGCATACACGCGCGCGATTTGTTCTTCCCAAGCGTTGGAGGTCGTCTGAAGCACGTCCTCGGGCGTTTTCAAATCGTTTTTCCACAGGGAAATTTGATGCTGCGCTTTGAATAAGGCTTCTTTTCCTGTGCCGCCCAAAAGTTCGCCGATGATTTTCGCGCTGTCGGTGGAATCAAGGATGGAAAAAGTTTTTTTGTAACCGATATGGTTTGCCTCTTCGCGCAAAATCTTCATGCCCAAAGAGTGGAACGTGCAAATCGTCAGCCCGCGCGTTTGCGATTTGGGCAGCATTTTGGCAACACGTTCCTGCATTTCCGTAGCGGCTTTGTTGGTGAAGGTAATCGCGGCAACGGTATGCGGCAGATAGCCGACGTTGACAATCAAATGCTTGATTTTTTTGCGTAATCACGCCGGTTTTGCCGCTGCCGGCGCCGGCAAGCACGAGCAGAGGCCCGCCGAGGTATTTGACGGCGGCTTGCTGTTGGGGGTTGAGTTTCATGGGAATGCAGACGAACCAAAAAGAGGCGCAGATTATAACAGGTCGTCTGAAAGCCCCAAACGGCAATCCGACATATATAACAAAATCATCTTTGCAACAAACAAACCATTCTTTCCGTTTTTCAGACGACCCCGTTAAAGTGGCAGCATCTTCTTTTTCCCTTCCGAGCGACCATGTTATTACTCAAAACGCCCAGCGTACTGCCCGGCTTCAAAATCAGCCTCGGCCTGACCGTATTGTGCCTGTCGCTTCTGGTGGTTTTGCCGTTTGCGATGATGGCGGCGAAGGCGGCGGAAATCGGCTGGGGCGGCTTTTTGGAACACGATTGCCGAGCCGAACGTGTTGGCGGCAGTGTGGCTGAGTTTGCGGATGTCGTTTTATGCGATGCTGACCAATGTCGTGTTCGGCACGCTGGTGGCGTGGGTGTTGGTGCGCTATGAATTTCCGCTCAAGGGGCTGGTGAACGCGCTGGTCGATTTGCCGTTTGCGCTGCCGACGGCAGTTACGGGTATCGCGTTGGCGACCCCTATATGCACCCAACGGTTGGATCGGCCGATTTTTCGAGCCTTTGGGCATCAAAATTGCGTTTACGCCCATCGGCATTTGATTGCGCTGGTCGTCGTCAGCCTGCCTTTTTATTGTCCGCGCCGTGCAGCCGGTATTGGAGGAATTGTCGGGCGAATATGAGGAGGCGGCGGCGACTTTGGGCGCAAACCGTTTCACGACGTTCCGCCGCGTGCTGCTGCCGGAAATCACGCCGGCGCTCTTAACCGGCGCGGGCATGATGTTCGCGCGGGCAACGGGTGAATACGGCTCGGTAATTTTTATCGCGGGCAACATTCCGATGGTTTCCGAAATCCCTGCCGCTGATTATTACGGGCAAGTTGGAACAGTTCGATGTACAGGGCGCATCGGCGGTGGCGTTGTTTATGCTGCTGGTTTCGTTTGTGATTCTGTTTGTGCTGAACGTGATGCAGTGGGCGTTGAGCAGGCGTTCGGGTGCGAAGGGTTGAGGGGTCGTCTGAAATCCCTCTTACCGTCATTCCCGCGCAGGCGGGAATCCACCGCACTGCAACAGAAAAAACCAAAAATAAATAAGGCAGCCGAACTTTACCGATGGATTCCCGCCTGCGCGGGAATGACGGCAGCTAGACGCTTTTTGCTCTCTTAATCAATAAAAGGTCGTCTGAAAACGAATCCGCCCCACGAAAACGGTTTTTTCAGACGACCTCCAAACATCTTAAAACCAACCAGAGAACACCACCGCCATGAAACCCTATTCCGCCAATCCCAACCTGACCGAACCGCGCTGGCTGAGCGTGTTGCTGACCGCTGTCGCGCTGGGGTTCCTGCGTGATGCTGGTCGTACCGCTTGTCGCCGTGTTTTACGAAGCGCTGAAAGGCGGTTGGGATTTGTACCTTCAATCTATTACCGACCCTGAAGCGTGGGCGGCGATCAAGCTCACCCTGATTACCGCCGCAGTGGTCGTTCCCGTTAATGCCGTCTTGGGCGTGGCGATGGCGTGGCTGCTGACCCGTTTCGACTTCCGCGGCAAGCAGTTGCTGACCACCCTGCTCGATTTGCCGTTTTCCGTATCGCCCGTGGTTGCCGGTTTGATGTTCGTCTTATTGTTCGGCGCGCACACGGCGTTGGGCGGCTGGCTCGAAGCGCAAGGCATACAGATTATCTTCGCCATCCCCGGCATTATTTTGGCGACGCTGTTCGTTACCTTCCCTTTGTCGCACGCGAAATCATCCCGTTGATGCAGGCGCAGGGCGACAGCGAAGAACAAGCTGCCCTGATACTCGGCGCAAGCGGCTGGCAGATGTTTTGGCGCGTTACCCTGCCCAACATTAAATGGGCGCTGCTCTACGGCATCATCCTCACCAACACCCGCGCGATGGGCGAGTTCGGTGCGGTCAGCGTGGTATCGGGACACATACGCGGCGAAACCAACACCATCCCGCTTTTGGTCGAAATCTTCTACAACGAATACAACTTCACCGGCGCATTCGCCCTCTCCGGCGTATTGGCACTTTTAGCACTGGCGACGCTGGCGGTGCAGAACATCATCACAAAATTACAAGATAAAAAACTCGCCGCCGCCGAAAGGAACGCAGCATGAGCATCACCATCCAAAACCTAAACAAACACTTCGGCAGTTTCCACGCGCTGAAAAACATTAACCTCAACGTCCCCACCGGCAAACTCGTTTCCCTGCTCGGCCCTTCCGGCTGCGGCAAAACCACGCTCCCTGCGCATCATTGCCGGACTGGAAAAACGCCGACGGCGGCAATATCCCTGTTTGACGGGCAAGACGTAACCACCAAAGCATGTGCGCGAGCGCAAAGTCGGCTTCGTGTTCCAACACTACGCCCTCTTCCGCCACATGAACGTGTTTGACAACGTCGCCTTCGGCTTGACCGTATTGCCCAAGTCCGAACGCCCGTCCAAAGAACAAATCCGCACCAAAGTCGAAGAATTGCTCAAACTCGTGCAGCTCTCCCACCTCGCCAAATCCTATCCGCACCAGCTCTCCGGCGGCCAACGCCAGCGCATCGCCCTCGCCCGCGCCCTCGCCGTCGAACCCAAACTCCTGCTTTTGGACGAACCCTTCGGCGCGCTGGATGCCAAAGTACGCAAAGAATTGCGCACTTGGCTGCGCGACATCCATCACAACTTGGGCGTAACCAGCATTCTGGTTACCCACGACCAAGAAGAAGCCCTCGAAGTTTCCGACGAAATCGTCGTCATGAACCACGGCAAAATCGAACAAACCGGCAGCGCCGAAGCCATTTACCGCAAACCTGAAAACGCCTTCGTTACCGAGTTCTTAGGCGAAACCGACGCATTTGAAGGACGCATCGAAAAGGCATTTGGCATTACAACGGCTTCGCGTGGAAATTGGACGCGCAATACAAATGGCAGGAACAAAACCGCCACCGGCTACATCCGCCCGCACGAATGGCAGATCGCCGCCGAACATGAAACGCCGATGATCCGCGCCGAGATTGAAAAATCCACGCCGTCGGCGCACTGACGCACGCTTTTGGTGAAACACGGCAAACAGGACGTACATATCACACTGGCAGGCAGCGACGCCTCGCGGCTGGATTTGTCCGCAGGGCGGGAATTGGCATTGGTGCCGAAACAGGTTTATGTGTTTTTCGCAAAACGAGTTGATTGAATATTCGATTTGATGGAGGAGAGTAAAGGTCGTCTGAAAAACAGGTTTTCAGACGACCTTTTGCTTTATCCAAACGGCTTAGAATTTGTATTCCACTTTGACCGCGCAAGACGTTGACGTCTTGTCTGCTTGAGCCGGCAGTCGGGGTAACTTGTTTACCCGCCAAGTAAAAAGCCTGACACTTTCCAGTTTTTTTCCAAGGAACGTAGGGTCGCGCCGACTTGTACGCCTTGTACGTTTTTGCTGTAGTCTTGTACGGAAGATACGCTCGAAAGTGAGCTGACGCGGCGGTAGTTCAGGAAGACGTCGTAGGAATTGCGGACTTTCCAGTCGGCGAGTTTGTAGCGGACTTCGGTGAACACGCCGTCGTTTTTTTGATTTTTGTCCTGCGTCGTTATAGGCTTTGATGTTGACTTGCTGATCGCCGCCATCCAACGCCAATCGTCGTTGAATTTGACATCTGCGCCGATTTCGCCGAAGACGGCATTTTTCTTCGCGCCGCGCACGTCTATGTCTTTCATGTAGCTGACGGTTGCGCCGACGTTGATGTTTTCGTTAATCGGCAGGCTGCTTTGAATGGCGGCGAAGTGTTTGCGGCGGCCGCCTATGCCCCATACGTTGTCGTTGAGGGCTGCCGGTACGGCGGCCAGCATAGATTTTTAGTGGGCAGGGGTTTTTGTTGTCAAAGAAGATTTCTCCGCCGGTTACTTCGGTATCCCAGACACGGCCGTAGGGAAGAGAATGCGCCGAATTTACCGACGCGGGCTTTGACGCCTTCGGTAATCGAGCCTTCGGCATAGAGTTTGTTCACGGGAACATCATGGTCGCCGTTGAATTTGCCGGTTTTCAAGTCGATGTTGGGTCTCGATTTGGGTCACCAGTTTCCAGTCTTTATAGAGTTTGGCACGCAACCAGAATTCGGCGTTGAAATTGGTATTGGAGGCGTCGGGCGTGGGATTGGTGCTGCTGTTGTTGGCATTGATGTCTTTGGTGTCGGCACGGACGCGGAATGTGCCGTTTACGGTCAGCAAATCGTTGAAAAATGCTGATTTTGTCTTCGTCTTTGCGGATGACGCTGCCCGAATTGACGTAATCGCTCGTCGTTGCCAATGCGGCGGCATCGCGCTCTACGCCAGCGGTTTCTGCAAATGCGGTGGGTAATGCCGCCAAGGCAGCGCATACAACGGCAAAAGTTTTTTTGATGTTCATGCCAATCTCCGATTGAAGGGTAAAAGGTATTTTTAACAAAAATTCTAATCAATATTTGTTAGAAATTTACTAATTTTTTTGTAATCGAACGGCTGTAATCCTATGAAAGACGGCACAAACCGTCAAGAAGATTTAGAGTATTATGCTTATTTCCAAACTGATTTTGACGCATATCATTGAGAAAGGTCGTCTGAAAACTTCCGCAGCATCCGTTTCGTTTTCAGACGACCTTTAGGGTTTGATTCAAGCTTTCGGCACGAACATCGCATCCAAAAATGTCGCCCAATGCCGTGCGGCGGGTTTTGCGGGTTTCCACCGCCATCCGCCATTGCTCTTCATTTCCCCAAAAGACGAAGCGTTCCCGTGCGCGGGTGATGGCGGTGTAGAGCAGCGCATTGTTTAAGCCCGACAGCGCGTCATCCCCGCCCTGCTCTATTTTCCCGACGGCGGCAGCAGCCAGACTTCCCGATATTCCGAACCCTGGCTTTTATGCACAGTCATGGCGAACGCGGAATCAAACTGCGGCAGGCGGCTGATGGCGATTTTTGAAACCGTCCGCATTCGGAAAATACGCCGCCAAGCCGTTCGCCGACTCCGCGTCGGGCATAATCAGCCCGATGTCGCCGTTAAACACTTCCAGCGTATAGTCGTTGCGCGTAATCATGATGATTTGTCCCGCGAACCACGGTGTATCCGCGCCCGCCCGATGTTTGCGTTGCAGATAACGGCAATACTCTTCGTTGAACGCCTCCGCGTCCTGCCGCCATGCCGCCAAAACAACCACGTCCGCCGCGTGTCCGAACGCCAGTGCCACATCGTTTTTATCGACTGCCTGCCAGTATTTTTTTCGTGTTTGCGGTAAAAGCAGCTCCGCCTGTTGTTTCAGACGACCTTCACGGATTTCCAGCTCGTCAGGGAACAAGGCAAACTGCGCCCAACCTTCCCGCTCTTGCCCGATACGACCGCCCTTGCTAAGCAACCGATGCCGCTGTCTGCGCCGAAACGGTGGCTAACCTTCAGTTGCGCGACGTTTTGCGATAAAGCCAGCGGATTTTCCTCCACGAGGAAACCGTGTTCCGGCAGATAAATGCTCAGCTGATCCGCCGTCTCCTTATCCAAAACCGTCCGTCTCGACAACGCCGCCAATACCGCGCCGACGCCGACCGAAGGCAGTTGGAACTCGTCGCCCAAAAAATCACGCGGCAGCCCGACGGAATCGCACGCAGCAAGTGAAGCAGCAGGGAAACATCCAACATCGAAGCCTCATCCACTACCAACACATCCAAAGGCAGCGGGCGGTTGCCGTCAAACGCAGGTAGCATTTGCGGCGGGCGCAGTTTCAAAAGGCGGTGGACCGTCTGCCCTTCCAGCGCGGACAAATGATTGCGCACCGCCTCTGGCATCTCGAAACCGTCCACCGCACGATGCAGCGCGCGCGCCATATGCGCCGCAGCCTTGCCCGTCGGCGCGGCCAGAGCGATACGCGGCAGGCGCGTGGCAGAGTTGGTGCAAATCAGCCCCAAAAGTTTCGCCACCGTCGTCGTTTTACCCGTACCCGGCCCGCCCGTAATCAGCATAAACGCCTGAAGCAGGGCAAGCCCGCCGCATCCCTGCTGCCTCTGCGCTGCCTTTGTCGGCAAACCAACCGACAAGTTTTGCGACGCGCTCATCCAATCCACAGGCTCGACTTCCGCTTCTGCCAAACGCTTGATTTCAGCCGCCAAATCATGCTCGAGCTGCCACATCCGCCCCAAAAACAACTTTCTGCCCTGCAACACCAACGGCGACGCGCCCTGCCCGACCGTCGGCGCCAATCCCGCCAATTCCTCCGCCTCGCCCTCATCCAGCCACACAAACGAATGCCCGTTCTGCAAAGCAGCAAACAGCCGCAATACATACGGCGTCAGCGCCGCAGCATGCTCCGGTACGCAACGCTCCAGCAAATGCCCGCCGCTTGAGCGGCGGCAAGGTTCAAATCATCGGCGGTATTCTCAGCCATTTTCGTTTCCTGTATTGAAAAAAAGGTCGTCTGAAAACTGTTTTTCAGACGGCCTTCTTTTTGTTGACCGCTATTTGCCTTCATCCAGAAGGGATAAGGGCTGCTGTGCCTTGCGCAATTCTTCCACTTCGTCCAGCAGGCGCATAATCAGGCCGAGCGCGGGAATGCCGGCATCGAAGTCGCGGCTCAGGCGCTGGGCGCGGCGGATGCGGGCGAGTTGGAAACCGCTGTACAAAGTTTGTTCCGGCCTGCCGTTTACGTTGATGATTTCTTCCTCTATCAGCTCCAGCAGCCAATCGCGGCGGCAGCGGCTGGCAGCGAGGATTTCTTCGAAAGTCAGGGTAATGTCGGTGTGTTGCGTCATGGTTTGTCCTTTCAATTTGATGCGCTTTTTGCCGTCAAAGTGGGCGGCAAGCTGCAGCCCATGCGGCGCGGTCGGCTTCGCTTTCGGCCTTGGGAACGCTGATGCGGATGTTGAGGTACAAATCGCCCGCTTCTTTGGCCGGAATGCCTTTGCCTTTCAGGCGTATGCTTTTACCGTTTTGGCTGTTAGCAGGCAGGTTGACCCTGCAAGCGTCCGGCTGCGGTGGGAACAATGATTTTGCCGCCCAATACGGCTTCCCAAGGCTTGACGTCTATGGTCTGGTATACGTCTTTTTGTTTTTAACGTATAAATCGGGTTTGTCGGGAACTTGATTTTTCAGATACAAATCGCCGTTTGCGCCGCCGTTGTGACCGGGCAGGCCCTGTCCCGCCAAACGGATTTGCTGGCCTTCGGTAATGCCTTTGGGAATTTTGACGTTTAAGGTTTTGGTCTGATAACCGACGCGGCCATATTCGTCCACGGTCGGCACGTTCAGGCTTAATGAGCGCTCCGCGCCGACATAAGCGGCGTAAATATCGATACTCAGTTCGGCGTGCTGGTCTTCGCCTTTAATCGGACCGTCCGGCCTTGCGTGCGCCTGTCTCTGACTGCGGCCGAAGCCGGCAAACAAATCTTCAAAATTGAAATCGCCTGCGCCGAAAGGTTCGCCTCCACGGTATTCGTAGTGAAAACCGCCGGATTGCGCGCCGCCGAACGGATTGCCGCCTGCACTGCGGCCGTAGGGGTTGGCCAGCAATTCGTCGTATTCGGCACGCTTTTCACGGTCGGATAAGGTTTCGTAGGCTGTGTTGATTTCGGCGGTGCGCTCGGCGGCGTCAGGTTCTTTGCTGACGTCGGGATGGTATTTGCGTACCAGTTTGCGGTAGGCCTTTTTAATCGGTGTCGGCGTCGGCGGTTTTGTCCACGCCGAGAATTTCGTAATAGGTTTTTCTGCCATATCGTTCTTCCGTCTTTATCATGTTAATCATTATGCCGTATTTGCTATTTATAAGGGCGGAAGGCATAGATTCAATACTCTAGGCGCACAAATAAACGGTTAAGGCAGGTAAGCATCTAAAAGGTCGTCTGAAAACGGAAATCCGGTTTTCAGACGACCTGTATTATATAGTGAAATCAATCGGCAACAGTTACAGGGCGGCGGTTGTTCAAATCCCTATAGCCGTTTGGACAGTTTTCAGGGATTTTAAAAAGCCAGCTGGAACGTACAGGAGCGTTTCTATTCCGTAGTCGGCTTTGTAGCTTTTTGCCTAATGCCCTGCTCTTCAGTTATCAAAACCTCCGTATTTAGATACAGAAATTTCTAAAAATACTGCCCCCTTTACGGTAACGCCGAGTTTGATTCGGCGCTCTACCTTTACCCGGATAAATTCCTGTTCCTATTTCCATTCTAAAGTCGAAATGTTTCGGGTGGCGGGTAAATATTGCGTATTCACGAGATTCGATTTCCGACATTATGATTTTTGACTTTACCCAGTTTGGCTTCTGCATCTTTAATCTTCATGCCCGGATGTACACCCGAAACCGTGTGACAGGCGGGAGAATAGGCGCTCAAAGAATCAATATGGAGTTTTATAGGAGAATCAGGATTGTCGTCTCCATCTTGCAAAGCGAAAACCATAACGTCTTTTAGACAGCGTAATGGCAACAAAATGCTACACCTTCGGCGTCGCTTGTCTCTCCATTTTCGCCTTCGGGAATTTCTGTTTTACCTGCTTTAAGTTCTGCCCTAATTTAATTCCTGCGATGCTGTCTTTTTGAATCAAACATTCGGCAGCGGCCGGCATGGCAAGACCCAAAAATTAACGCACTCATGATCCTGATTTTTGTGCAACATGGTTACTTTCCTATTTAATAAAAATAGGATATTAACATATCAATATCTCTATATGGCAAGGATATCGTTCCAGACGACCTATTATCATTTTGCCAACATCAAATCCTTTCGCTAAAAGGTCGTCTGAAATCAGGCATTCCCCGTTTCAGACGACCTTTTCTCCCTATCGGCGACAATGCCAAATCAACTTTCCGTCTTCGGATTCGGCAGCAAGAAATTCAATACGATTGCCAAAATGGCGCACAAAACCGACGCCGGCAAAACTCAACGTACCGACATGAACCGCCATGCCGCCGACGCCAACCGTCAGAACCGAGCTGACAATCACCAGATTTTTCGGCTGCATCAAATCCACTTTCGCATCCACCAGCGTTTTAATGCCCAAAGAAGCAATCGTGCCGAACAAAAGCAGCATGATACCGCCCATTACGGGCAGAGGGATGGAAGCGAGAAAGCATTGAATTTGCCGAAAAACGCCATAGCGATAGCGAAAAATCGCCGCCCAAGTCATAATGACCGGATTGCTGTTTTTCGTAATCATCACCGCGCCCGTTACCTCGCCGTAAGTCGTTACCGGTGGACCACCGATCAAACCTGCCACGCATACGCCCAATCCGTCGCCCGCCAGTGTTTTATCCAAACCCGGGTCTTTGGTGTAGTTGTTGCCCGTTACATTGCCGATTGCCATGATGCCGCCGATGTGTTCGATGGCGGGCGCGATGGCGACGGGCAGCATAAACAGCGCTGCCTGCCAGTTGACTTGCGGTGTTTCAAAATGTGGTACTTCAAACCACGGCGCAGCCGCGATGGTGGTGGTATCTACCAAAGCCCATGACCAAAGCCAAAATATAGCCTGCAGTCACGCCGATTAAAATCGGAACCAGTTTCATCATACGGCTGCCGAAAACCGATACAACCACCGTAACGGCAAACGTAAAGCCCGACAAAATCAGCGCATCCGCATAGTCTATTACTTGCTTTCCGCTGGATTTGCCCATTGCCATTTCACTTGCGGCTGCAGCGACAGACAAGCCGATGACCATAATCACAGGCCCGATAACCACGGGTGGCAGCAGCCGGTTGACCGTAGCCAGCCCGCGCCATTTAATCAGCACAGCAAACACAAAATACATAAAACCTGCCGCAAACAGCCCGAACATGGTCGAAGGCAGGCCCCATGTTTCGAGGGGAGTAGATAATCGGCGCAATAAAAGGCAAAAAGAAGAGCTGAGGAAAATCGGCACTTTACGCTTGGTGACTATTTGAAAGAGCAGCGTACCGATGCCCGCCCCAAAAAGTGCCAAAGAAGGATTCAGTTTGGTCAAAAGCGGAACAAGCACCATCGCACCGAACGCTACAAACAAAATCTGCGCGCCGGAAACCGCCAATTTAAGCTGGTTCATCAAAAAGCCTCGTCAAATCAATTCAAACGGCGGGAATTATACAGTTTCACCCCATAAATGAACATTAATTTACAAACAACCCATTAAATATACCAAGCCCCTGAAAACAAAACTGAACCGCCCCTACTCCTAACCTGCCAAATCTTCATCTGAATTACCCAAACGAAATAATAACAAATAAAGTCAGGTTTATATCCAAGCTCCACTATCACCAGAGGTCGTCTGAAACGCTTTTTCAGACGACCTCGGTTCTCATTATTAAACAATTATCTATATAATGCCTGCCTGATACGTCCTTTCAGACGACCTCCTACATTATTCTCAGAAAGCCAAAAATATGAATACCAAACAAAAAGTCATCGCCATAGACGGACCCAGTGCATCGGGGAAAGGCACAGTCGCTTCCCCGCGTCGCTCAGGCTTTTGGGGTTCGATTATCTGGACTCCGGCGCGTTATACCGCCTGACCGCACTGTATGCGAAGAAACGGGATGTGGAATGGAACGATGAAGAGGCGGTTGCCGCGTTGGCGGAAAAATCTGCCCGCCCGCTTTGAAGGCACTCAGGTCTTTTTTGGATGACGAAGACGTTTCGGGACAAATCCGCAGCGAAGCCATCGGCATGGGCGCTTCTGCAGTGGCGCAGTTGCCGAGTGCGTGCCGCGCTTTTGCAGCGGCAGCGTGATTTTCTGACGGGAAAAGGTTTGCTGCCGACGGGCGCGATATGGGTTCGGTTGTTTTCCCCGATGCGGCGTTAAAGGTTTTTCTGACCGCAGGTGCGAAAATACGGGCGGAACGTCGCGCCAAACAAATCGGCATTCCGTGCGAAGGCTTGGAATTTGAACGGATTTTGTCGGACATCGAAGCACGCGATGAAGCGGACCGCCGCCGCAGTGTCGCGCCCCTTAAAGCAGCTTCCCGATGCGGAGCTTTTGGATACGGGCGGGCTGAGTATCGAAGAAGCTGTAAAAAGTGCTTGATTGGTATCATAAAGTTTGAAATTTAGGGTATAATCCCTGCAGCTAGTTTCAGACGACCTTTGGAGCATCTAAAGGTCGTCTGAAATATTTATTTTCAAAGCCTGCCGTGCCAAGGGCGGCAGGCATTCTCCAACCTACCCCGCACCCCTTGGCGGTGTACCGAAAAAAGAGTATATATGACTCATGGAAAATTTTTGCCCAGTTGCTTGAAGAAAGCTTTACCCTGCAAGAAATGAACCCGGGTGAGGTGATTACTGCCGAAGTCGTGGCAATCGATCAAAAACTTCGTTACCGTTAATGCAGGTCTCGAAATCAGAATCTCTGATTGACGTTGTTGAATTCAAAAACGCTCAGGGCGAGATTGAAGTTAAAGTTGGCGATTTCGTTACCGTTACCATCGAATCCGTTGAAAACGGCTTCGGCGAAACCAAACTGTCCCGCGAAAAAGCCAAACGCGCTGCCGACTGGATCGCTTTGGAAGAAGCGATGGAAAACGGCGACATCCTGTCCGGCGTTATCAATGGCAAAGTCAAAGGCGGCCTGACCGTTATGATCAACAGCATCCGCGCATTCCTGCCGGGTTCTTTTGCTGACGTTCGTCCCGTTAAAGACACTTCCCACTTTGAAGGCAAAGAAATCGAATTCAAAAGTCATCAAACTGGACAAAAACGCAACAACGTCGTGGTTTCCGCCGCGCCGTTCTGGAAGCTACTTTGGGTGAAGAGCGCAAAGCCCTGCTGGAAAAACCTGCAAGAAGGCTCTATCATCAAAGGTATCGTTAAAAAAATATCACCGACTACGGTGCATTCGTTGACTTGGGTGGCATCGACGGCCTGTTGCACATCACCGACCTGGCATGGCGCCGCGTGAAACACCCGAGTGAAGTGTTGGAAGTCGGTCAAGAAGTTGAAGCCAAAGTCCTGAAATTCGACCAAGACAAACAACGCGTTTCTCTGGGTATGAAACAATTGGGGAAGATCCTGGAGCGGCCTGACCCGTCGTTACCACTAAGGTACCCGCCTGTTCGGTAAAGTATCCAACCCTGACCGATTACGGTGCATTCGTTGAAATCGAACAAGGCATCGAAGGTTTGGTACACGTTTCCGAAATGGACTGGACCAACAAAAACGTACACCCAAGCAAAGTCGTACAATTGGGCGACGAAGTCGAAGTTATGATTCTGGAAATCGACGAAGATCGCCGCCGTATCTCTTTGGGTATGAAACAATGTCAAGTCAATCCTTGGGAAGAATTTGCCAGCCAACCACAACAAAGGCGACAAAATCTCCGGTGCGAGTTAAATCCATCACTGACTTCGGCGTATTCGTAGGTCTGCCTGGCGGTATCGACGGTCTGGTTCACCTGTCTGACCTGTCTTGGACTGAAGCCGGCGAAGAAGCTGTACGCAAATACAAAAAAGGCGAAGAAGTTGAAGCCGTTGTATTGGCAATCGACGTTGACAAAGAGCGCATCTCTTTGGGCATCAAACAGCTGGAAGGCGATCCTTTCGGTAACTTCATCAGCGTAAACGACAAAGGTTCTTTGGTTAAAGGTTCTGTGAAATCTGTTGACGCCAAAGGTGCCATTGTTGCCCTGTCTCGACGAAGTGGAAGGCTACCCTGCCTGCTTCCGAATTCGCAGCCGACCGCGTTGAAGACCCTGACCACCAAACTGAAAGAAGGTGACGAGGTTGAAGCCGTTATCGTAACCGTCGACCGCAAAAACCGCAGCATCCGCCTCGTCTGTTAAAGCCAAAGACGCTAAAGAAAACCGCGAAGCCCTGAATTCAGTCAACGCTGCTGCAACCGCCAGCGCAGGTACTACCAGCCTCGGCGACTTGCTGAAAGCCAAACTGTCCGGCGACCAAGAATAAGGTTTGCAGACATGACGAAGTCTGAATTAATGGTTCGTTTGGCAGAAGTTTTTGCCGAGAAAAACGGTAAACCAATTGCTGGCAAAAGACGTCGAATACAGCGTAAAGGTTTTTGGTTGATACCATGACCCGCCTCGCTGGCTCGCGGTCAGCGTATTGAAATCCGTGGTTTCGGCAGCTTCGATTTGAACCATCGCCCGGCCCGTATCGGCCGCAACCCCAAAACCGGGCGAACGTGTGGAAGTGCCTGAAAAACACGTCCCTCACTTCAAGCCCGGTAAGGAATTGCGTGAACGTGTGGACTTGGCTTTTACAAGAAAATGCCAACTAAACCTGAGTAAAACGAACGCCGCAGAAATGCGGCGTTTTTGTTGTCTGAAAAATATGGTTCTCTATTGTTTTCGTAATTTGGGTGGAAATTTGTAATGGAAAATTCATAGGGTCGTCTGAAATCATCTATAATACGTTTCTTTTTAATGATTGCTCGTTGATAAAACGTATAGTGGATTAACTTTAAATCAGGACAAGGCGCCGAAGCCGCAGACAGTACAGATAGTACGGAACCGATTCACTGGTGCTTCAGCACCTTAGAGAATCGTTCTCTTTGAGCTAAGGCGAGGCAACGTCGTACTGGTTTAAAAGTTAATCCACTATAATTGTCAAACCCAAAAACATAATAAAGGTCAGATATGAGTGATAGAGGTCAACTGTTTGTCGCCCCTCCGTTTGAAAACCACAGCCCGCTGACTTGGTATCAGGCGGCAGCTGAACAACCGAATTTCATCCGCGATGAAGCACAGGCGCGGGCGATTGAATATTTGGATCGTTTGTGGATCGGAACTACGATGTTCAAACGCAAACGCAATCGTTTCCTAGGGCGCAGCCTGCGCTCTCCGCAAGTACCGAAAGGTCTGTATTTTTACGGCGGCGTGGGTCGTGGTAAAAGTTTCTTGATGGATGCTTTTTCGGCTGTTTGCCATACCGCCGCAAACGCCGTGTCCACTTTCATGCCTTTATGGCGGAAATCCATAAGCGTTTGAAAGACTTGAAAAGTGAAGCCAACCCTTTAAAAAGCAGTTGCTGCTGAGATTGCCAAAGAGACCCGCGTATTATGTTTTGACGAATTTCACGTCAGCGATATTGCAGATGCGATGATTTTTGGGTCGCCTGCTGGAAAACTTGTTGAGCGAAGGTGTGGTTTTGGTGGCAACTTCCAACTATGCCCCGTCCGGAGCTTTATCCCCAAGGTCAAAAACAGAAGCAGCTTTCTGCCGACGATTGCGCTGATTGAATCCAGCCTGACCGTTTTAAATGTTGACGGCGGAGAAGACTACCGCCTGCGCACTTTACGTCCTGCCGAGATTTTCTCTCGTTCCCTAACAATGAAGAAAACGAGCAGAAATTGGCTACTTTATTTAAAGAAATGGCGGGAATTTCCGAACTGAATCCCGGTGTCAGCGTAATACACGGGCGTGAAATTCCACATAAAGCCCACTCCGACCGCGCCATTTGGTTCGATTTCCGCGCTTTATGCTTTTGGTCCGCGTTCGCAAGCCGATTACCTCTATTTGGCCGAACATTATGAAATGGGTGTTCGTATCAGGATTGGAACGCCTGACGCCGCAGGAAAAAGCCGAAGCGCGCCGCCTCACTTGGCTGATTGACGTATTGTACGATTTCTGAGTAAAACTCTGTGCCACCAGCGCGGTAGGCGTAAACGATATTTATGTCGAAGGCGATTTCGCCGAAGAATTTACCCGTACCGCCAGCCGTATGGTGGAAATGCAATCGGAAGTTTATTTGGAGCAAACCGCATCTGACGTTGAAAAATAAGATTCAGGAGAAGAAAAAGAGCGGCTTTTTCCCAAAGTATACTGAAATTTGATAAAAATAGCAGTTCATTTTCCCCAACCTCAGACTATTGTACAATGCAATAAAAACAAGGACATAATATGGCTATTGAGCGCACGATCTCCATCGTTAAACCCGATGCTGTAGGTAAAAATGTAATCGGCAAAATTTACAGCCGTTTTGAAGAAAACGGACTCGCGTATTGTCGCAGCCAAAATGAAGCGCATCTCAGCGTACGCGAAGCCCAAGAGTTTTTATGCTGTCCATAAAGAGCGTCCTTTTTACGACAGTTTGCTGCCTTTACGACCAGCGGTCCTGTCATGATTCAGGTGTTGAAGGTGAAAAATGCCGTTGCAAAACCGTGAACTGGATGGGCGCGACCAATCCTGCGGAAGCCGCTCCCGGTACGATACGTGCCGATTTTGCCGAATCTCTCAGCGTAAACGCCGTACATGGCTCTGACAGTCTGGAAAAACGCAGCAATCGAGATTGCCTACTTCTTCAGCCAAAGCGAAATCTGCCCGCGTTAACGATGAGATGCCGTTCGAGACGTCCGACCGGTTCGGACGTTTGGACGGTTTTTGTCGATATTGTTTGTCTCAATCTGTTTTCAGACGACCTTTCTCAAATGGGGGTCGTCTGAAAATATGATAGAAGGAGCTTGAAATAAAAGCTGTTTGCTAAAAAGATTGGGGAAATTTTCCAGACTGTTGCGAAGCTCCCTTCTCCATCAGATTCACAAGACTTATAACCAACGGCAGCCTTTATTTAAAAAGCTTTTTACCAAGAAATAAACCACATGAAAACCAATCTCTGCTGAATTACGATTTAAACGGACTGACCCATCATTTTGCCGAGATGGGTGAAAAACGTTTCGCGCCAAAACAAGTCATGCGCTGGATCCGCAAGCGGTGCGCAAAGTTTTCAATGAAATGACCGATTTTGGCAAAATCTCTGCGCCTGAAACTCAACGAACAGCGCAAGCGTGGATGTCTTCAAACTGATGATGGCGCAAGAATCCACCGACGGTACGCGCAAATGGCTGCTGGATGTAGGAACGGGCAACGGCGTGGAAAACGGTATTTATTCGAAGCAGAACGCGGTACGTTGTGTATTTCCTCTCAAGTCGGCTGCGCATTGGAATGCACCTTCTGTTCTACCGGCCGCCAAGGTTTCAACCGTAATCTGACCGCCGCCGAAATCATTGGGCAACTGTGGTGGGCAAATAAAGCAATGGGCGTTACGCCGAAAAACGAACGTGTGATTTCCAATGTACGTCATGATGGGCATGGGCGAGCCGATGGCGAACTTTGATAATGTCGTTACTGCGCTGAGCATCATGCTGGACGATCATGGCTAGCGGCCTCGAGCCGCCGCCGCGTTACCGTTTCCACATCAGGCATGGTGCCGCAATGGACAGGCTGCGCGATGCGATGCCTGTTGCGCTGGCAGTATCCCTTCATGCTTCCAACGACGAAGTGCGCGATCAAATCGTTCCGCTGAATAAAAATATCCGTTGAAAGAGTTGATGGCGGCATGCCAACGCTATTTGGTCAGCACCAAGAGATTTCATTACTTTTTGAATACGTTATGTTGGACGGAATCAATCGATAAAGCGCAACATGCGCGCGAACTGATTGAGCTGGTAAAGACGTACCGTGCAAATTCAATCGATTCCGTTCAATCCTTTTCCCCAATTCCGGCTACGAACGATCTGCAATGAAAAAGCATCCGCGTTTTTCCGCGATATTTTTGCAGCGAGGCAGGATTCGGTGGTAACCGTCCGCAAAACGCGTGGCGACGATATTGACGCAGCTTTAGCGGTCAATTGGCAGGACAAGTACAAGATAAAAACACGCCGCCAACAAAAATGGCAGCAGATTTTGCTGAACAACAGAGCTGATTATGAAACTGAACATTTGGCAGCATTATTTTAACTTTGGTTTTGGGCGCATGCGCCGGGCCCGAAAGAGTCCAAGCAGAGCGGAACGTGCGACACAGGTCGCCAATATCAAAACCCAGTTGGCTATCGAATACATGCGCGGGGCGATTACCGTCAAGCAACGGTAAGCATTGAAGAGGCATTGAAGCAGACAGCAGCAATGAAGATGCATGGCTGGTTCGCGCGCAAATCTATCAATATCTCGAAGTGCGCGAAAAGGCGCAGGAAAGCTCAGCCCTATCCTTGAGAAACCTGACAATGCGGAAATCAACAATAACTACGGCTGGTTCTTGTGCAGCGAGATGAATAATCCTGCCCAGTCCATCAGTTATTTTGACAAAGCCCTGGCCGATCCGACTTATCCTTCTCCGTTTATCGCCAACCTCAACAAGGGGCATTTGCAGCGCGAAGATGGGACAATATTCGCTGGCAGAAGCTTATCTCGAACGCTCTTTGGCTGCGCAACCTCAATTCCCGCCTGCGTTTAAAGAATTGGCAAGAACCAAAATGCTGGCAGGCAATTTAAACAGAAGCGGACTATTATGTTCCGCCAATACCAAAGCAAAGTCGATGTCTTGCAGGCAGATGATTTGCTGCTGGGTTCGAAAATTGGCGACCGCTTTGCGTGTAATGCCAGGCAGCCTACGAATACGAAGCCCAGTTGAGGGCAAACTTCCCCTACTCGGAACAATTACAGGCAGTAACCACAGGTAAGTAACTTCATGGAAAATCAAAAGAAAAACGAGATACGACATCTCAAGCTGCCAAATCATTGGGTGATGAGCTGGGACAACTCAGACACAAATCAGGTTGGGATATTGACGAAGATAGCACGACGGTTGAAACCGTTCGCCGAACAAATTGAAGACGCTGAAAAAGGAGACTATTCTTTCTTTTTCAGGATTGGTCTTCGTTATGGGCTATCTGCGTTCTTATGCCCGCCTATTGAAAAATCGATGAAGCAACCATTACAGGTCGTCTGAGCCATTTCCGCACCGGAAGAAGACCCGCGTCTATCTGGTTGATCGCAAAAATGCCGGCTTGAACTACCAAGATGGTGAAAAAGTCGGTTTCCCAAAATGGGTTTTGGGCATGGCGGCGCTCATCCTGCTTGGCGGCGGTATTTATGTTTGGCAAAAGCAAGTCCAATCATGCGAAAACGAACTAACAGTCGCGCAAAACAGCGATGCAGTACGCAACAGTATGCAGACGCCGGATTTGAAAAGAAAATGTTGCCGTTTCCAATATGGTAGAAAAACGGCAAACAAGAAATATCCAATGCCGAAAAAGCAGCTTCAAGTGTCGCCGCATCCGAAGCAGCGGCATCCGCACCTGAAGTCAAAGTCGATTCAGACGAGCTTTTGAGTTAAGTCCAATACCGAAGCAATCTGATTATCACCGACAAGAAAGGTACCATGATTTTCAGCCGGATCATTCCCGCAGGAAGCGAAAGGCGTTTTTAAAAGGCGGTGCGCCCTACAATGTCTGGATCGGGTATTGCCACGGGCGCACAAACTTTCAATTACGGCGGGACAACCATCAATCTGGCAGAATACCGGGTTGCCGGTGAAAATCAGCTTCCTTTGTAGCAGGAAAAATAAAGATGAACGCACCCAAACGCCGTCAAACCCATCAAGTACAAATCGATCATCTCACCGTCGGTTCCGGATGCACCCGTTGTCGCACAATCGATGACCAATGCTGACACCGCAGATGCTAAAAGCAACCGCCCTGCAAGTCAAAAGAATTGGCGATGCAGGCTCAGAAATGGCGCGCATTACCGTCAACAGCCCAGAAGCCGCCTCAAAGTTGCCGAAATCCGCCAACGTTTTGACGACATCGGGTTACACCACCCCGCTGATTGGCGACTTCCATTTCAATGGCGAACGTCTGTTAGCGGAATTTCCCGAGTGCGGCAAAGCCTTGTCCAAATACCGCATCAACCCCGGCAATGTCGGCAAAGGCGCAAAAGGCGATGAAAAAATTTGCTATATGATTCGGACTGCCGCCGAAAACGACAAGCCGTCCGTATCGGCGTCAACTGGGGTTCGCTTTTGACCAAAGCCTCGCTAAGCGCATGATGGATGCCAATCTAGCGTCCCTCATCGCCCAAACCTCCCGAAGAAATCATGAAAGAAGCTCTTGATTATTTCGGGCGTTGGAATCTGCTGAAAAAGCCGTCCGATTAGGTTTGCCTGAAAACAAAATCATCTTGTCGTGCAAGGTCAGCTCCGTTCAAGATTTGATTCAGGTTTACCGCGAGTTGGGCAGCCGCTGCAACATCCGCTCCACTTAGGCTTGACGGAAGCGGTCAGCAGCAAAGGCATTGACAGCTTCGACCTGCCTCCTCTCGGCCGTACTGTCAAGAAGGCATCGGCGACACCATCCGCATTTCCTGACTCCCTGAACCCGCAGTTCCTGCGCACGCAGGAAGTCATCGTCGGCCAAGAAATTTCTACAAACCATGGGACTGCGCTCGTTTACCCTCCCATGGTTACTGCTCGCCCGGGCTGCGGACGCACCACCAGCACAGTCTTCCAAGAGCTTGCCCAAGATGTACTAAAATTACCTTTCTCCAAAAATGACCGTATGGCGCACCTTTACTCGTAGAATCTTTTAAACGTTGCTGCCGTCATGGGCTGCGTCGGTTAACGGACCGGGCGAAAGCAAACTGGCAGACATCGGCATCAGCCCGCCCGGAACCGGCGAAACCCCTGCTGCGTTTATGTTGACGGAGAACGCAAAGTGACTTTAGCGTGGCGACAACATCGCAGCCGAATTCTTAGAGATTGTCGTAGCAATCGTCAAAGTCAATTATTGCGAAGGCGGTGCAAACGCAATCAAAACCGTATCATCCCGATACAGTCTGCTTGATAAACATAGATAAAAGGTCGCCCTGAAAAACGTTCGGGCAAAACTGAACTGCTCCTAAGGTCTTGACATTCATAAAAAGCCTATTCAATCGTTTCTATGCCGGGTTCTATATGTGACAGGACCCGGCTTTTCAATTTCGAACTGCAACGTTCCTGATTATAAGAATCCATATAACTCCTCTATCCTGTTTCATCAATTCGTCCATCATCATTCCTGCACGGCAAAAACACCCGTCTTCATTACCGCAAAGGCCCATGTATCGGCGCGTTATTCCCAGGATTCCCTTTGAGCGGTGAGGCTTAGCACAAATCCCAATCGAAAGATTACGTCGTCTGAAAACATTTTTCAGACGACCCATGACGTAACGATGACTGCATATAGTGGATTAAATTTAAATCAGACAAGACGACGCAGCCGCAAACAGTACAGATAGTACGGAACCGATTCACTTGGTGCTTCGCAGCACCTTAGAGAATCGTTCTCTTTGAGCTAGGGCGATGAGGCAACGCTGTACTGGTTTAAAGTTAATCCACTATAAAATCTTACTGGAAGCTATCAATGCAGGTAAGATTGGTCAGGTAAAATTAGAAGCGATTTGTCCACTATAAATCATTTGTTCAATAAGGGAGACATCATGGAACCTTCCCCAGATGAAAGCGTTTTAAATCAGCAGTCGAATTAGATTTGTTATTAGATGATTTTTGTTTTACAGAGAACGATTATTTAAAAAGATTATTTGAATTTCCTAGCGGAAAATGGGTTGAAATTAAATATGATTCTGATTATTACGACTCAAATTATCAGAATTCGCTATTACTCGTATGCTGCGCGGATACTGGTGAGATTATGATACAAAGCGTATAAATTGGAACATCAATTCATTAAGGTCGTCTGAAATGTGGACTTAAGCGCACCGACAGTTTTCAGACGACCTTTCATCACTTATCTCAATCCACCTAAATCAGGCAAACACCGGCTACGCCCCTCTCTCTTTCCTACGAATCGTGCTGTCGGGCGTGTATTTTGCCTTCGAGCAGGGGCTTTGGCCAGCGGGTTTTCGATTTCCGACTGGATGGCGCGTTTGAGCGGGCGTGCGCCGTGCACGGTCGAAAACCGGCTTTGGCAATCAAATCCAAGGCATCATCCACTTTCAGGTGCAGGTGCTGCGCTTCCAAACGTTTTTCCAGAAACCTTTGCGCTGGATTTTCGCAATGTTGCGGATATTCTCCCGATTCAGTCCGTGGAACACGACCACTTCGTCGATACGGTTGATCATTTCGGGGCGGAGGCTTTCACTTCTTCCATCACCGCTTCTTTCACGGCTTCGTAGTCCCGCGTACCCATTTGTTGGATGCTGGCGCCGATATTGGAAGTCATGACGATGACGGTGTTTTTGAAGTCCACGGTGCGGCCTTGTCCGTCGGTCAAACGTCCGTCATCCAATCACTTTGCAACAGGATGTTGAACACGTCGGGATGAGCTTTTTCTACTTCGTCCAAAGGGAATTACGCTGTACGGTTTGCAGGCGGGACTTGCTCCAGTCAGGTAGCCGCCTTCTTCGTAGCCGACGCAGCCCGGAGGCACCGATTAAGCGGGCAACGGCATGTTTTTCCATGTATTCGACATGTCGATGCGGATGAGGTGGTCTTCGCTGTCGAACAGAAGCCCGCCAAGGCTTTGCACAACTCGGTTTTACCCACGCCGGTCGGGCCTAAGAACAGGAAGCTGCCGTAAGGCTTGTTCGGATCGGCAAGGCCGGAACGGCTGCGGCGGATGGCGTCGGACGCGCGCGACGGCTTCGTCTTGACCGACCACTCGGCGGTGCAATACTTCTTCCATTTTCAGCAGCTTGTCGCGTTCGCCTTCCATCATTTTGGACACGGGATGCCGTCCTCGCGCGATACGATTTCGAGCTACTTCGTCCCGCGCCGACTTCGGTGCGAAGAGTTTGTTTTGTGTGTGCCGTCTCGGGTTGCTTTCCGCCGCTTGCAACTGCGCACCCAATTTCGGTAACTCGCCGTATTCGAGTTCGGACGCACGGGCAAAATCGCCTCGGCGTTTGGCCCGCTGATTTTGACCTTGATAGTCGTCCATCTGTTTCTTGATGTCGGCGGTGCTGGAAGACGCGGCTTTTCAGCTTCAGATTTCGTCCAAATCGGCGTATTCTTTTGCAGACCGTCGATCTCTTCGTCTATCAGCTCCAAACGTGCTGGCGTCGTCGCTTTTGGCAACGTGCATTTTTCCATTTTGAGCTGGATGATGCGGCGGTCGAGTTTGTCCATCTGCTCGGGTTTGCGTCCAACTCCATTTTGATGCGACTGGCGGCTTCGTCAATCAAATCAATCGCTTTTGTCGGGCGAGTGGTCGGTGATGTGCGGTCGCTCACTCTGCGGCGGCACAAGTGGCGGGTCGGTGATGTCGATGCCGTGGTGGATTTCATAGCGTTCCTGCAAACCGCGCAGGATGGCGATGGTGTCTTCCACGCTGGGTTCGCCGGACCATCATCTTTTGGAAGCGGGCGTTCGAGTGCCGCGTCTCGATGTATTGGCGGTATTCGTCGCGTGGTCGCGCCGATGCAGTGCAGTTCGCCGCGTGCCAGGGCTGGTTTCAGCATACTTCCGCGTCCATTGCGCCGCCGCTGCCTGCGCCGACCAAAGTATGGATTTCATCAATGAAAATCAGGGTGTTGCCGTCGTCTTTCGCCAAGTCGTTCAACACGCCTTTCAAGCGTTTCTTCAAATTCGCCGCGGTATTTCGCGCCGGCAATCAATGCCAAATCCAAAACCAGCAGGCGTTTGTTGCGCAGGGATTCAGGTACTTTCGCCATTGACGATGCGCTGTGCTAAGCCTTCGACGATGGCGGTTTTACCCACGCCCAGTTCACCGATCAGCACGGGGTTGTTTTTGGTGCGTCGTTGCAGCACCCTGAATCGCGCGGCGATTTCGTCGTCGCGGCCGATAACGGGTCAAGCTTGCCGTCGCGGGCGCGCTCGGGTCAGGTCGAGCGTGTATCAGAGCATCTCGTTGGTCTTCGGCACATTAGCATCGTTCACGTTTTGTCTCCGCGTACCGCGTCGATCGCGGCATTGATGTTTTGTTCGGTCGCTCCCGCTTCTTTCAGGATTTTGCCGGTCGCATCGTTCTGCTGCACCGCAAGCAGGGAAGTTCTGCTGGCGGTGATAGGCATCGCCGCGTTTGGTTGCCGCTTTGTCCATCAGGGTTCAACACCGCCTGCACGCGGCTGGGCAGAATATCGCCACCCTGACCGGACACTTTAGGCGGGCTGTTTAAATGCTGCTGCAAACGTTGTTTCACCTGCGGCACGTTCACGCCCGCATGCGCCAAGAGCCGGCGGCTCGCTGTTTTGGTCGTCACAGGGCTTTTCAGCACGAAGCCTGCTTCCAGATAGCTGCTGTCCGTCAACGCCAAACTCTGAGCCTCTGCAAGGGCTTGTTGGAATTTGGCGTTAATTTTGTCGAATCTCATCTTTGGTTTCCTTTTGGTTAGAATTTCCGTTACCCAACATAGCCCAAATGTGGATAACCAATAGCAAAATTTTATTAGATAGAAAATTTTCAATATCTATATGTTTTATATTGAAATTATTATTATAAAATCTGCGCATAACTTTTTATTGTTCAAGTTCATAACAGATTGCTGACATATAAAAGCACTTTCAAATAGAAAAGGTCGTCTGAAAAACATCAGACGATCTTTTGAAACGACCAAATATAGTGGATTAAATTTAAATCGGGACAAGGCGACGAAGCCGCAGACAGTACAGATAGTACGGCAAGGCGAGCGACGCCGTACTGGCTTTAAAAGTTAATCCACTATACCTCTCAAACAATTGTTCGCATAATATCAAAACAAGACAAACCGCTACCAGACTCGACAAAACTCCTTTTTACCTTCCATATACCCCTGTTCCCGCATCGAGCAGACTTCTTTCGCCGTGACAATAAAATGATCCAAAAGTGAGACATCAACCAATGCCAAAGCCTGTTTCAGACGACCTGTGAATGCAATGTCGGATTGCGAAGGCGTTGCCGAACCGCCGGATGATTATGCGCGATAATCAGGGTTGTCGGCGTATTCGTCCAATGCGAGCTTGACGATTTCCTGATATAGACGGTATTTTCTGCCACCGTTCCGCGCGAGAGTTCGCGTCGGCAATCAGCCTGTTTTGTGGTTGACAAAAGCGCGGGTGCTGACTTCATCTTTTCGCGCCCTCAAATGCAGGCCGCAGATAATCGGCAACGGCTTGACCGAAGCGTGATGTTCTCCCTGTAAATCCTGCCCAAAATCCGCCTGCCGATTTCTTTTGATGACGGCAAATTGGGTAAAACCCTCGCCAAACCCATGCCCTTGTATGCGGAAAGCGTTTTAGCGTCGGCGCTCATCAGCTTCGCCCAAACCGCCAAAACTCGTTCAGCAGATAACGCGCCAAATCCACCGCGCTCATCCCGCGCGTACCTACCCGCAGCAAAATCGCCAGCAACTCCGCATCGCTCAACGCGCCTGCGCCATGCGCCAACAATTTCTCGCGCGGCCGCTCGCCTCAGCCATTGTTTGATACTCACAGCCTACCCCTTGCGTGAACATTCACGATTTGTTTGAAAATCTGCTTGTTATTACACTTTTTACAACGAAATCGCTTATCAAGCAATTAATGTAAATATTTCATATTTTATTATATTTTGAATGAATATTTAAAATATAAGCATAATATTCATATAAATTAATTGCATAAAACAACGCGCTCAACTTCGCTTGTGAAAGCGATTGCCTTTCCTATTCACCCGTATGGATTGACCGCAGATTCAATCTGACAGGTTTCAAAATGTCCCGTTTAAATCAAACCGCAGGAAATCAGCCCTTCGGGCAATTTCTATTGCCCTGCGTGCCATAGGCTAATATAATAGCGAGTTCGGCGGAGGCGGTTTATCCTGATTTCCACCCGTTTCATCCATGCTGCCCGTGCGCTTACAAGAGTTTCAGACGACGTTGCGACGTAGCGACTCCCGCCAGCAATCAAACAGCTTTTATCACCCTTTCGAAAATCCGTTTTGCCGGTACTCGTCATTTTTATTGGAGTATTGCCATTATGACCGCAACCACTGCGTCTTCCAGCCAAACCTTATCTTTAAAATCCAAGGCTTGGTGAAAAAGTTTGGTGACAATTACGCTGTCGATACCATCGACTTGGATATTTATCAACATGAAATCTTTGCCCTTTTGGCAGCTCCGCAGCGGCAAATCCACGCCGTTGCGCATGCTGGCGGGCATGGAAAGCCCCAATCAGGGCAAAAATCATTCTGGACGGTCAAGACATTACCAAACTTGCCCCTACGAGCGCCCCATCATCGATGTTTCAAAGCTATGCGCTGTTCCCGCACATGACTGTGGAACAGAACACGGTCTTCGGTCTGAAACAAGACAAAATGCCCAAAAGATGAAATCGCTGCGCGCGTGGAAGAAAATGCTGCGTCTGGTGCAGATGACCAAATACGCCAAGCGCAAAGCCGCATCAATTATCCGGCGGCCAGCAGCAGCGTATCGCTTGGCACGCAGCTTGGCAGCGTCCGAAAATCCTGCTGCTTTGACGAACCCTCGGCGCGTTGGACAAAAATTGCGTCAACAAACCCAGCTCGAATTTGGGTCAATACGCTGGAACAAGTCGGCGTAACTCTGCATCATGGTCACGCACGACCAAGAAGAGGCGATGACGATGGCGACCCGCATCGCCATTATGTCCGACGGTCAGTTGCAACAGGTCGGTACGCCCAGCGACGTGCCACGACTACCCCAATAGCCGCTTTACTCGCCGAATTCATCGGCGAGACTGCATATTTTCGGTGGCGTCGTGATTGACGACCATGCTGATTATGCCGTTATCGAATGCGAAGGTTTTGAAAACCACGTCCGCATCGACCACGGTCTGGGCGGGCCCGAGCGAACAAGACATTTGGGTCAGCATCCGTCCCGAAGACATTGATTTGTACAAAGAAAACCCGACCACTGGGCGGCTTCAACTGGGCAAAAGGCGACGGTAGAAGAAATCGCCTACTTGGGCAGCTTTCGCGATTTACCACATCAAACTCGCCAACGGTCCGCGTCGTCAAAAGCCAAGTTCCCGCACCTTATTGGTATGTCCGCAACATCAGCCGCCGACTTGGGGACGAAAAGCGTCTATATCAGCTGCCGGAAACCAACCGACTCCGTTGTTCCGTTGATTTAAAGGGCGAGTGAGATGAACCTTAAAACTGAAAACAAAACCTGTTCCGCCGCCCGGTCAGCGCGGTCATTGCCGTCGCCGTATATTTGGCTTTTTGGTACTGTTTCTGCATTCCGTTCGCCATCGTGCTGAAAATCAGCTTTGCCGAACAAGCAAATCGCCATTCCGCTGTTTACGCCGCTGACCAGCGTCGATGAAGATTTAGGGTCGTCTGAACATCGCCATCAGTTATCAAAACTATGCCGATATCTTCCAAAATTTTTTGAATACCCTGAATCCGTTTGGCGACAGCGAAAACCAGCAATATTCATCTCACGAATCTACTGGTCTTCGATTAAGACTGCGCTGACGACGTACATCATTTGTCTGCTGATTGGTTATCCGACCGCCCTGCGATTTTCGCGCGCCAATCCCGCCATGCGCAACAAAGGCCTGCTGCTTTGCCATCATGCTGCCTTTCTGATTCCTTCCTATTGCGTGTTTACGCATGGATGGGCCTGCTGGGACACAACGGCATCATCAACGTTTCCTGCTTTAAATGCAGATTATCGAAGAAACCTTTTGGACCTGTTTTACAACGCGTTCTCACCGAACTTGGCTCGCGGTCATGCCTATCTGCCGTTTTATGATCCCGCCTTTACACGCAACTGGTGAAACTCGACAACCGCCTGCTCGAAAGCGGCTTGACGGGCCGCAGGACCGATTAAATCGTTCTTCACCATTACCCTGCCCCTGTCTAAAACCGGCATCATCGCAGGTCTCCATGCTGGTTTTCGTACCCGCAGTCGGTGAATTGTGATTCCCGAGCTGGTCGGCGGTTCGGAAAACCTGATGATTGGTAAAGTCTTGTGGCAGGCGTTCTTCGATCGCAAACAACTGGCCGTTGGCTTCCGCCGTCGCCGTCGTCATGGTCGCACTGCTGGTCGTGCCGATTGCACTGTTCCAGCATTATGAAAACCGCGAATTAGAAGAAGGATCCAAATAATGCAGAAACCGATTATCCTGGTTCCTGAAACTTATGCTGATGCTGTCGCTGGCGTTTCTGTATATTCCGCTGGTCGTCTTGGTCATCTATTCGTTCAACGAATCCAAGCTGGTTACCGTTTGGGCGGCGCTCGATCAAGTGGTACAGCGCATTGCTGGAAAACGACACCATCTGAAGCCGCTTTGGTTGTCGCTGCGCATTGCCGCCGCATCCTCTGCTTGCAGCCGTCGTTTTGCAAGACGCTGGCAGGGTTACGCGATGGCGCGCATCAAACGCTTCTGCGGCAGCACCTGTTTGCCGGTATGATTTCCGCGCTCTATGGTTATGCCTCGACGATTACCGGTCTGTCCATGCTCCTGCTGATTATTCAGGGTGCAAATGTTCCTGCAGGTAGAATTGCTGCAAAACCCTGTACTTCGACCGCGGTTTCTTCACCATTTTTCTCGGGCATACGACGCTTTGTGGCGGCATAGTACATACCGTCGTCATCCGACCCGCGTCTGGTGGAGCGACCAATCGCCGAAGAGGCCGCAATGGACTTAGCGCGTCCGCTGAAAAATCTTTTCTCGTCATCACCTGCCCTTGATTGCTCCCTTGCCATCGCTTCAAGGCTTCCTACCGGCATTACCCTGTCGCTGGATGATTTGCGATTACCTCCTTCCTGTCCGCCCCGGGCTCTTCCACATTGCCGCAGGTGATTTTTCCAAAACAAGCTGGGTCTCGACCCGCAGATGAATGTGTTGGCAACCATCCCGATCGGCATCATCGGTACGCTGGTCATCGTCATCAATTACTGGATCGATGCCAAACCAAACGCGATCGGGAAGCCGCCAGGCTACCGTCAGGAAAAAGCTCGCCGCAGAAAAACAAATTGACAGATCAGACAGGCTGACCGCATCATGCAAGGTCAGCCTGTTTTCTCTCACAGCAACCCGTTTAACCTACTTTTCAGACGACCTCAACTCCCCACCAAAGGTCGTCTGAAAACGAGCGAAGCATTACCCTATGATTCATCGGGCAATTTCAAAGAATACCTTCCCTCCTATTATTTTCAGCACCATCAATCCCCACGCCGCTTATCCCAGCTTGAAGGTCGTCCGAAAACCGAGACCCTGCGTCATCGGCGAGGAGTTGACAGGACTTGCACAGCCCTGCCTTGCCGAAAACCGATCGCGAAGTTACTGCATACGAGGCCGCCCGTATCGGCTTCGGCGCATCAGGGCGCAGCGGCGGGCACGTCATCAGCGATTACGCCTGCGGTATGGAAGAAAGTCGAAAAGCAAGTCGGCGGACAAGCCCGCTGGTTTAGCAGCAATCCTGCAAGCCGTCGAACTCGGGCTCGACGAACAGGTTAAAAACATCAAATCCACTGCGACTGGCAGCGCGGCTGCGCCACCGTCGCCATCCGCCCGCAGCATTGGGAAGAATTTGCAACAATGGCGCTGAACACGCCCGACAACATTATGGCGCTGCCAGTACCAGCTTCTGGGGATAAAGCCACGCTCAGAGCAACAACTTGCCAGCGGTATGTGCTTGCAGGCGCGCGGTTTCTGATCCTCATTCCAGCCACCTCCATCCGCTCAACTACCACCCTGGGCATCGCCTGCGCCGCCACCAAGAAGCAGGCGCGCAGATTTTCGAACAGTCCCCGATGGCGTATCGAACCCTAATCAAGACGGCTGGTCTGCACATACCCGGACGAGCGGCATCGGACTGCTAAAACCTCGTGTATGCGTCCAACACCTACGCCGGTTTGCATCATTTCAAGCCGTTGGAAAAAGCCATCGCCGTCAGCACCTCTCATCACCATCGCGCACCGAACCGCTGGGCAGACCGCGCACAGAACTCAATCCGTAACAACGCGGCCGTCTGCGACAACCGCCCCGTCCTCGACTACTCACCGCCTCAGGAAGTTCCGATGCGGTCGCCTGCTCTTCGGCGGCAAGAGCAGCTTCGAGTTCATCGACGATCCCGCGCCGCAAGACCGGGCTAGTCCGCCAAGACTGTACTCAAAAGTGCTTCCCTCCGGCTTGCCGATGTCAAAATCGAACATTCATGGGGCGGCGAGATGCGACATCACCGCCAACCTTGCACTTCGGCAGACTCGCGCCACAATGTTTACTGGCGCCAAAGGCTACTCAGGACACGGCATGGCGATTACCGGCATAGCAGGCCTTGCCATCGCCGAGCCATCATGGGTGACGATGGTCGGCGTCTGAAACCGTTTGGAAAAACTCAAACATCTCAGCATCATTACCCAACCTTTTCCTGCGCTGAAACCTCAGCTCCTTCCTCGGCTCGAAATATATTACCAATGGAGCGACAGCCGTTAAGCATTGGTTAAGCTCCGAACACATCACTGTCAATAGTGGCGTCGCGAAAGCGGATTCAGGTTTTCGCGACGACCTTTTCGTCGACAATGGAAATTGAAGGCTGCAATCAGAGCTGCTATCGCATCAAATGTTCAACGAACGCTCGATGCATTTAGATTTTCCTACCCTCTCCGTTTCCGGCGCCCAGGCCATTTACATTGTACCTGAAATCCCGCTTGCCGGATTGGAAAGCATTTTCTTTACATGCGGTAATCGAAACAGATTTTTCCCACTTTCGTCAGCGCTTTCCAGATAAGAGCTTATCAGGGCTGGCGTGGTCGCGGTTGAAAAGGCGGAATACTTGCGCCTCAAAAATCTTTCCGTGTGCTCAACACTCGGGCAACCCGGCTGATGTTTTGAAAACTACCGCCAGACCCGCCGCCGCGTTTCTTAAGATATTCGGCGTTTCCTTCTGGCGTCGAAATTGTGCGTTACCCTCAGTGGCTGATCCGAACCTTGAAACTTTGTCTGCTTTGCCTGTTGATAGAGCTTCAAAGTATCCCGACGCCTGGAGTGCTTTCATTTCTTGTACCACCGGTTCTACCGCCTGCTGATTATAGCTCCGCTCCTTTTCCCATCTGAATCAATGGCCCCTATCCACTTTATCAGCGTTTTGGGATCATCTCGGATCAGTATCAGGGAACAGATGCCTGCTCCAGCGGATTGTCTCTCGCCGGAGATGCAAATCTCCGCCAATTCTTTAGGGCTGCGTTCAAAACAAACAACTGGAGATCCGATATTTTCGGCAGCCTGACGGACAAAATCATCAATGCCGCCAATCCCAGTGCAGGTTGGTGCGGTTTGAAGAAGAGTGCGCTTTCTACTGCGCTTGACGCTAGTATAGTTGGACGCGATTGGATTCCAAAGTCGGTTGGGATAGCTGATGACTTGAGGGAGATCGACTGGCAGCGGATCGCGCCGACTGCTTTTGCCTTTATCTTCTTTGCTTGCGAGAACACGCAGTCAGCAGACGATTGCAGTAAGCCATAAGAGGCTGACGACGTTTCGTTTTTCAGTATTTTGTTTTCCAGCATAAAGAGGTCGTCTGAAAAATCTGCCATTTCATGCCGACGACCTGTTATTCATAGAACTCAAGAAACCTTGTTATGCACAACAAGGCGCTCAACCCATCTTACCCGACGCGGTAAAACGCCAAGCCGCCCAGCAGGTTGAAATGTTTGACCTGCATTTGACTACCCGTCACTGACCACCGCGCGCTCGAGGACGCGGATTTGGCTAGCGCATGGCCGATCAAAGTCTGAGCGTACGCAATGGATATTCGGCGTGTCGTACCAATGGTGAGGGCTGCGATTCGAGCTCGGCATATGCCCGCCGATGGCGATTTGGAAAGCGGATTGCGCCAGTGGCCAGAAATTCAGTGAAGCTGACGATCGCTCATGTTTCGCCACGCGCATGAGACGGCCGCAGGATTTTTCGCAGTATTCTGCGCCCGGGCTTGGATGGTTTGGCTCAGAGACGGTAACGTCAAACGTCTGGTCGCCAAATTCCCGCTGAAACGCTCCAAATCGGCTTGGATGAGCGAACACGCCGCGCGACATGCATGGCGGCGATGACGCTGGCATGGTGTCGATTTCGATGCCGCAGCGCTGCATTTTTATGCTCCACCAAAGCCGCCAGTAATTCGCCGTCGCCTGCAGCCCAAGTCCAAGACGCGGCTGCCGGGAGGTCCAGTCGCAAATCAGCTGCAGATCGTCGCGCAAATTCGCGATCGACGATCACCCTTCGACATTGTTCCTTATAGACCGCTACGGCGCGCATACCGCAGGCTTCGTCTCTTCCATCAAAAAGGCGTCGCGGCCGTGGCTGGATTTGACTTTCGATATACTGCACCGGCTTGCGCGCGGCAATCAGCGCTTAGCAGCTCACTTTACGGAACGCGCGGGCGAGAAACGCCAATCGGTACTGAAGCTGGCGACAAAATTTCCAGCACGATTTTGCAGGGCGCTGGGTCAGGGCTGTCTGCCGAAAATCCGCCAGCCGGATCGAAATAGTCCAAAGCCTTGGTCGCCACCGTAAGGTAAGTCGTTGCATCAAACCGCCCGACAAATTTGTATCGCCCTGATAGCGCAGATAGGGATCTCCACTTCAAATTCAACGCCGTAGCCGTAATGAAGTAGCCGTTTTGAACGCAAATCGCGTCCGGAATGCCCAAACCGTCTTCGGTGCAAAGATACGTGCGCGCGCACATCATTTCGGGCAATCACCGCAAGCCCGTGTCAGGAACGGTATTGTGGCTGCGGTAATGTCCTTCGTTGAAATCAGGGTCAGTCCGTACAAACGCCTGACGTGTTACACATCATTAAACGCACGATATTTTGCGTGGACAGTTTCCGGCGCAGATGCAATCACTGCGCGCATGGCGCACGCGCTCAGGGGTAGGAAATCGTCCACTCGCAGCATGCACGCCAGCTGCCGCCGACAATCGCCGCCCGTTGTTCGACACCGAGATAATCACCGGCAAGCGCGGCTTGGGATTTTACCAGTCCTTCACCGCAGCTCACCGGAAAAGTCCGCGCCGTATTCCCTGCCCGTTTCCAGGATTGGTCGACAAAGGCCCGCTGCCGCTGCCGCAGCCGCCCAGATTAGTTTCAGCTCGACCACGACGTTCCGTATCAATCGGTTTGCCGGGACCGACCATATTGTCCCGCAGCCCGCATATTTATCCTCTCGCCGAATGCCTGCCCGCAACATGATGAAGGTTTGCTGACAGCGCATGGCAGATTAAAACTCGCATTGTCGGCATTCAGCTCGCCGTAGGTTTCCTTAAAACCATCAGATCGAGAACGCGTGCAAAGTTTTTACCGTTTTCCAAAACCAGCGGCATATCTCAAACGGAATTTTTGCCGCGTTACAATGCCCCACCCGAAGGCTGCCCTGACTCATATCCTGTTCCAACAAATGCGGCGAAAAGCGTTATTATATAGCAAACGTGCGCGGCTTTTTGACACGGGCGGACAAGCAGCCTGACGCGCTGAAACGCGTCAGTCCCCCATGCCGCCGCGCCCGGAACCATACTGCAGACGACCGTCCCTGCTTCCCGATACATGGTAGGCAGCTTTTGCCGTATCTCGCTCTTGCCGCGCTGATCATCAACCGCCTCTTCAGCCGCAAGCAAAACGCGCGCGGTGCGCGATGTCGCCAAAATTAGCGCATGGGTGCTGCTCGGTGCCGCCGCAGCAACGCTGTTTTGGTATCTGGTCAGCGCTATTTCAAACACATTTCGATTCTTATTGAACGGATGTTGATAGCAGATCAAAAGGTCGTCTGGCGCACAAATTCAGTTTTCAGACGACCTTTTTCCCGTATATTAAAAGCACACGGGGATGACGAGCATTCCCAAAGCGGGCTACCTCAACTCAAGATTTAGCATCCGCTTCTCCTTAAACTCCGTTCCGACGAACGTCCGTTTCGAGGTGCCGCGTCCACCTGAGTCGGCTGCGCTGTGCGCGGGCGTAATCGTCGGTCTGTCCGGCGCGGTGTCTCCGCCAGCTTGCGCCAGCAGGGTCAAAAGCTAATTTTTGTTGGCATGCTGACTAGCGTTCGCTTTTCAACGCGCACGGAAATACCGCCTGTTATGAGTGGCACGGACAGCACTTTCAGTTTTATTGACGTGCTGCCCGCCTTCCGCCCAACGGCAGGTTTTGGAACTCCAATTTCGCTTTTCAGGACGGCATTTTCAGGCATATCGGGCATGCGGAAAACGCCGATACGATACCAAGTTTTTACGCCGGATGTTTCGGACGGACGGGGCTGGCGCATATCCATTGGAGCGAGCTTGCGCAGCGCTGTGCCAAAATTTCGACATGTTTAAGCCGTCCACCCTCAGCACCGCCGACATGATGCCGTGTTTATCGGCGGTTTCGGAGATGATTTCCACCCCGACACCTTCCCGCTTGCGCCTCGGCAAGCAGCCTGCCCAATACGAAACGGGCAAAGATGCGGCATTCGGCGGGTCCTTGGGCGGTAGGAAATTTGTATGCAATCACTTGGACATTTATTTCCTTTCATGGGCGCAGGACTATTTTCGTCAAATTCCCTAGTTTGCCGATTTTGGCTTTATCAGCGACGCTCGGGCTGATTTCCGCCTCACTTTTAAGCTGTGACAGGTATTCGCAAATGTTCTGCCACACAATATCAGGACCGATGCCAGATGCCGAGTGTGGAAAGGTGCGGGTTGGCGGCAAAGATCCGACCGCCGTCCGAGTTTGCTTTGGACGGTTTGCGGTCGGCGTCAATACACTTAGAGCATGACGGCACATTCCGATAGGTTTTCAATGTTACGTTGCTCCGTTCTCTGCAGACGGCTTTGAAAAATCGCATTTTGGATCTCGTCATGCCAAGCCCAGTAGTAATTGCACGTGCAGGCAAAACACGTATTCCGCGCCATCTTGACGATTGACCGGACCCAAATAGCGCTAATGCTTCGAATTTCCGTCCTGACGTCGTCAGACGTATAGATTCTTTATCATTCGTGGCAAAGCAGGTATACACGCAGTATTGCCGATGCCACAGTTCCGACACCACGGCGCACGCACACCGTATTCCTTTTCCCACTCGGCAGCGCGCTTGCAGGCTGTAGGAGTTTCAGCACCACACGGCAAGCGGCGGTCAAACGCAATACAGGGTCGGCACCGTAGTTTCCCGCTACTTTGTGGTCGTAGAAATCTTTAAAGCTACTGGTGAGTTACCTATGTCTCACCTCGCTATCCAGCCGCTGGTTTTATCGAGTCAAAACGGGACTGCAGGCGGGCGACCAATTCAATCAGACCTGCACGTTTTCCATTGGCTGGAGATGCCCAGCGCTGTCTATGCTCCTTATAAGCCTGCGAACCTCTTCAGAATCAAAGCCTTATCCCGACAAACGGCCACGCTGCCGAAGGCGGTTTGGCGCAGGCTGCAGCAGAATAATGCGAGCGACAGGCGCTTTTGCGTCCGCCGCGCTGCGCTATTTCCGTCCTGCGCCCGTGTGCCAATGTATTCAGCGAAAATCAGCAATCTTCGGTCGGCGGAACCGAGATGCGCTGTAATCACGCCGCGCGAGCCGAAAGTATCATGACCAGACCTTTATCGGCGGGCGTTGCGCGCTTTGCGGTGCAGCCAACCGGGTTTGCCCGCGATTTCAGTTTGTTCCATGGAGGCTGTGATGCACGTCAGGCGGGCAATCGCCTTTCCGTGCGCCAGCGACCGAGCATTCTGGCGGCGAATCGGACGGCGGTTTAAAACGGGCGAGACCTCAAGGGCTGCCTGATTGACTCGGCCGAGATAGTCCGCCGCAGCCTGCTGCCTTCTGCCAAACTACCTCGACGGCCGCTGGGCTTCGGTGTAGCGTTGCAAAATCTGCTGCCCCAGTCCGCGCGAAACCGCTGTGTACCAACAGCTGCCGACGGTTTGAATCAAAGACAGCGGGAAGCAAATCGTCGCGGTAAACAGTTTCAACGGTTTGCAGCTCGGCAAAGTGATTGCCGCCGCCGATAGTGCTGCCGACTGCGAGGTCGTCTGAAAAACCTTGGAAAATCGGATGCAGATTCTCCGAGTAAAGGCTTCTTGTTCGTCTTGGCTCAAGTGCTATGTATCGATGCTGACGAAACTGCTTGGCAAGCTTTGGCGGGTTTGAGCTTGGCGGCGAAGACAGACCGGTTTGCCAAAACGCCCGTGCCGCAGCCGATGTCGTTGCCGATGGGCGCCGTAAAATGGTGTTCGCTGAAAAGTACGCTGCACCGGACGGGGATAGCGCGCGCATGCCACGGATCAGGCGTACGCCGGCTACGCGCAGCATGTGACGGCAGCTTGGCAGGCGATTTTGAGTTGAGCGACGGCGCGTGCCTTCAATCCAGGTTTTCTGAATCCAGCGATGAGTCGTGAATACTGTGAGTGGGGATTTTGATAATTTGCCCGTGTGTATGCTTTCTTCAGCGGACAGATGGCGAGCACGAGTCCAAAACCGACAAAACAAAAAGATGCCCGGTTTGAAAAGCTGATACCGACTGCCGTCTGGAGGTTTTACAGACGACCTCTGCTCCGATTAATCGGGAAAGCAGCCCGAGGCGGGCGATAGGAAAATGCGGGAACGCGTTGTCCGAAATCAGACCGGCCGCTTGGGCTGCAAAGAATGTGGTCGAGCGGATTGAAGTGATGTGCGTCATGTGCTGCTCCTTTCTTTGCATGTGAAAATTGAAAACAGGCGGATTATAGGAAATGTTTGACGTTACAATCAAACTGTGTGTGTGAATAGGTGTTTTGCAATACTGTCATGACGTTATAGGAACAAAAGCAGCCCTGCACTAGATTGAAGCTCAGAGGCGCTACGTACCCTGTGACGGCCTTCACGTCTCCAAAGCCCTCAGCCATGCACCGCCAATCCTTAGTTTCCGGGTTGCGTGCGGGTGTCCCGCATCCAGCTTTTCCAGCAGTCGCTTTTCGTTTTCCACATGCAGGAACACGGATTTTTCAATCAATTCTTGCCTTTATCCGTCAGGGCGGACGAAGCGGGCTGCGGGCATCGTCCGAGCAGCGCAGGCTGGTCGAGTTAAAGCCTTGGTTTTGTCCAGATTTTCAGGCGCGTGGTCGCGGGTGCCGGGACGGCCACCATCAGCAGCCGGAAAACAGCTCGGTCGGGGTCAGCGACGAGCGCGCGCCACTGCGGCGCAAAGTTAGCCAGCACATCAGACGAGGCCTTCGGTTAAAACCGCATTCTCAGCGACTTTTTCCAATTCGCGTGCGATTAAAGCGGCGGCGTTTCAGACGACCTATTAACAACATGTTCTCTGCTGCAATTCACGTAGTTCCTGCTTCCATTTGAGGCAACGGCAGCGGGCGGCTGCATCAAGGTGTTCGTCGCCAGGATGCTCCGTTCGGTTTTCAATGAGCGATTATTTTATCTTGACTTTGCCACTGCTATCCTGTATGACTGGCAAAATCAAGATAACTCAACTGGAGAAAACGCTGTTTGCCGATAAACGAAAGCCGTTTTAAACGGCACTTGCGTTTCCGCCACGCCTGCGAAAAGTTACTGAGTGCGGCGAAGAAAATCCTGCCGACTGAGTTTTTGCTTATATTCCTGGAAACTGCACGCACGTCGCCCAGCTCGTTCGGGCTGGAACCTTGGCGGTGGTGGTGCAGAACCGTACTCCTGCGCGAAGAGTTGCGCGGCGGCATCGCACTGTGGCCAGCGGCGGATCATGGACTGCGCAAGCATTTTGTGGCAGTTTTGTTGGCTGCGCGACGCAGTACGCCATGCAGGCGGATTATCAGGATCTCGCGATGTGCATGGAGTGCCGCCTGAAACCGTTGGAATGATGCGAGACTTCAAGCAGTTTGCTAGAAACTGATTTTGCCAGTGCCGATAATCCGCAGCTCGTCTAACGATTGGGCAGCGCCAAAGCAGACCTATATCGCGTTGGCGAATATGATGACCGCTGCCGCGGGTGATTGCGTATGGATTCCACGCCGATGGAAGGCTTTCAAAAGAAAAATGTGGAAAAGTTAACGTCCGGCCGAGGCCTCATCAATCTTGACGTACATGCCGCGCTCAGTCGTCGCGGCGTTTGGCTATCGCGCGGCGAACCCGACGCGACAAAAACGCGACGGGCGAGTGAGACGATGTGGTTGATTGGATTGAATGAAGCACCTGAAAATCAGGCAACACAGTACATCACGCAGTTAGCGTACCAGTAAGAGTTTTGACCGATGGCAGCCCTGCACTTGAATGAAGAAGAGAAGGTTTCCAGTATTAGGCCAAATTTCACCCGCTTATTCGCATTTATTTTGGAGGACTTATGCGCTTACATTATTCCCAATATGCACTTGACAGCTATAAAGAGCTGCTGGCTTTGGAAGCCAGCTCTCCGCACTAAGATAGTACCTTGAAAGATTTAGTGAGCTGCGCGTTTCGCGAAACCAACGGCTGCGTTTTTGTGTCGATGCGCACGTTAAAGAAGCCAAGCTGCACGGCGGCGAGCGTGAACTGCGCCACCACTCATCTGGCCGTTTGGCACTGATCAACCCTGTTTTGCGAAAAGAACAGGCCGCGCTGCAGTGGGCGGAAAGGCTGACCCGCATCTCCAGAGCAGGGCATCCGCGATGCAGACTACGCGGCGAGTACGCACTCACTTGATAGAAGAAAGAACTGGTGGCGTTGACTCACGTCATCAGCGCCATCAATCATCTGGAACCGCCTGAACGACGAAAAGCTTTTGCCACTCCGGCGGGCAGCATGGATAGTCTGATGGGATTGGAAAAAGGCTAGGTCACGTTCCAGGTCTGGCAAGACAATCACGAAAATCGATCGACATCAACGGGGCTACACTAAAATATAGCAGTCTGCACATTCAAGAGCCAAAAGTGCAGGCTGATATTGCATCACATACTCAGACTGACCTCACTGCACAGTCAATCTGAAGAAAAGCTGCATTCCTACGAGAATCAGAAATACGCCCAGTCATACGCACGCCATCCCATCCTGACCACACGACGCGCTCCGCTGATTTGGGGCAGCAACCTATCTCGCAGCCACACAGAATTTCCTGCCGCCCGGACCGACCGTTCACCGCCGCGCTTATCCGATGTTTTACCCGGCTGACTTTTGCTGTTGGCGTGGACGCGGCGTGCATCCCCAACGCGGCGAATGGCCGACGGTTGTCTTGCTCGTGAACATCGGCTTTTTCCAGGCCATGTCGTTTGTGGCGGCGTATCGCTTGCCGGAGCGGACTGGCGGCGGTTTTGGGTTCGACGCAGACGCTGATGGTGCTGGTGTTCGCTTGGTTAATCCAGTGAAACCATGCCGCCCAAACGCGGCTTGGGCTGGTCGGCAGCGGCAGCGTTTTGGGAGTTGCGCTTTTGGTTTTGTCACCACTGCGGGCGCACTACTGACGGACGGGGATTTTGGCGGTACTGGCGGGCGCGGCGGCACGATGGCGTTGGGCGTGTATTTCGCCGAACACGCGCCGCCGCCCGCTGCCCGTGGTGGCGTTTACTGGCTGGCGGCTTTCATCGGCGGCATGTCTACCGCCCGTCGCCCTGCTTTGCCACGAACCGCGGCTCGAGATCTGCTGCCGTCAATATCGGCGGCTAGCTGTATCTGACCTGTTTGCGCCGTGTTGGCTTATGTGTTGTTTTTCAGAGGAAATCGCCAGGCTTTCGCCTGCTGCGGTTTCATGTCATGGGATTGCTCAGCCCTGTCTCACGGCATTTATCTTGGGCTGGCTGTTTTAGACGCAAAGGGATGGACGCTGAAGTCGCTGGCGGGATTTGCGTTGGTGTTGGTATCGATATTCGAGAGTGCATGGGCAGTCATGAAAAGGTCGTCTGGAAAACAGCCTTGAAGCCTTCAGACTGCGTTTCAGGCGACCTGCACCGGTCGGTTTATTCTTCAAGTACATTTAGAATAAATCAAACCAGCTATCCAGAAACAGAGCATGCTGCGTAAATACACCGTATTTTGACGGCCATCCAGTTTCTGCAAAATCAGTTGTCCGCCGACAATAATCATCCGCAATTCAAATCCCTAAGCGGCCTTTCAGCGTTTACCCAAGGGCGAGCCGCCGCCTTTTGAGCAGCTGGAACGCGCGGTTGCACTCTCCCGCCACGCCATCAGTCTTTGGAACGCAAAATCCGTTTTGCCTGCGGCAATTTGCGCTTTCGCTGACGCTAAATGCAAGTCGTCCTGCGGGATACACGGCGCGCGCTGCCAATCGACGGGCAACGTCCCGCCAAAAGCTCAGTGAGTTTGCAACGCGGGTACAGATGCTGCCGTCGCTTTTGAGCACGCTGAAGCTTCGTCGGTTTGTCCGTACAGATGCAGCAGCATAATGCGCCCGCTTCGGATTGGCGGAACGGCGGCGAGTAGTCAATCAGGTCGCCAAAATCCACAGTAACGGGTTTTGACAACATCCCGACTGAATGCGGACAAAAGATCGTAAAACGGCTGCGGCGGCGGCTAGAAAGGCGCGATGGCTCGCATGCCACCGTTGCGTTACGCGGAGTCAACGGCGTTTCGCCGCGCATGTATGCGGTCAAGTTCGGATTTGAGTTCATCCAGCGCGCAAGCGTTCATCGGCTTCGGCATTGCCTTCGTCGGCGAGGTCATCCGCAGTGCGCGCAGCCGTAAACGGCATGGGTAGGCTTGCGCAGGCGGCGCGGCATGACAAGCGAGACCGACGAAATTTCTCGTAATGGTTGACGGACATAGATATTTGAAATTCGGTGTGGGGTCCGTCTGAAAGCTGTGGGCCCGCGTTGCTCAAATGAAACTTGCCGGACGGCACGGAGTACTTTCAATGACCTGTATTAACAACTCGGCAAGATCTTCTAACACAGCACATTATTTTATTAATGGACGAACTGTACGGCGCGCATAGAAATCCAGACTCAAAACCACAAAGGTCATCCTGTTTTCCCAATTCAGACGACCCTTTCACGCAAAACGGATTTTCAGGTATCAGCAAAAGAAACTATAGTGGATTAACTTTAAACCAGTACGGCGATTGCCTCGCCAACTGCCGTACTATTTAGCACCGTATCTGCGGCCCCGTCGCCTTGTCACTGGATTACATTTAATCCACTATATATATTCGAGACACCAGATCACGGTACGGAAATAAAGCTGTCATCCAAAACTTGCAAAACCATGCGTCCTCGTTCTTCAATATATCCGTAAACACTTGATTCGCTGTACAATCCCATGCTTCCGCAAGCAAGCGGAGACTACGGTGGACACTGATGGCTTTTCACGGGCCTCGTAATCGTGCTATGTATTTTCACCATGCTGCTGGTGTGGTCGCATGAAATTGGAAGCGCCGGCGAGACGTATTTTAGATCAAAAGCAACCGGACAATCTGAAATGGTCTCAGACAAAATCTGACCCGGAAGAAAGAAACAGCCAGACCTCAAAAACATCAACGAGCATTTCAGGAACTGCCTTTTGCTGCAAGCGAAGCACTACTTGAATACTACAAGCAGCAGTCGATATTCATCCGTAAAACTAGCGAGCGAAAACAGGCCGGGCTGAATTCAGATCCGCCTGTTTTGCGTACCGCATCAGTACCTTTATTTCTGTATTGACAGAAATAAAAGACATAAAATACCTCATACGATGAAACTGAGATCCGACCACTGAAAGAAATTTATCCTCCACTGCAAGCGAAATGGGACCAAATGCGAATCAACGTACCGTTGCGCAAATCCATGCTGCTCTACATCTGCGACAAGACCGATGAATGCCGAAGAGCCCACCGAGACGCTCGGCGTAGCGTTGCCCAGCGTCGGCAACAGCGTCAAAGAGCTGCACAGCGCTGAGGCTGGTGCAGACCGTGCATATCTTGGGCGAGCAAGACGCGATCCATTTTGAAACTTCAGACGGCGATCTGGACTTTAGTTTCCAGTACCATCGCAGAAATGCGCGTGCAGCGTGAAATCGAGACCAACGCGGCAATTTTTGCAAAAGCCTGATCGACAAAGTCCTGGAATTTAGTCAGGAAGATGAAACCGCCAAGCAGCGAGTCCGGACGAGCCGCGCGATTTCCCACTAACACACTGACATATGGGCAAATGAGATGTTGAAGCTTTCCACACATCAACCATGAGTGAAAATTTTTAAAATAGGCGCCGGAATACAAAAATTTTTCCGATGATACCTCCTCAATTGGTTTACAAGACACCCGCGTTTCTCTTTACGCAATCATAGGTGTGTTGTGACGCATTCCGAGCAGAGGATTAACTCGACCATCCGAGAGGCAGAGTCATCATCGTTTATACGTCTACACGCTAGTTTTTCGCGTTTGCATCGGCTCACTATGCTTTATTCTTTACCGTGCGGCCCCAATTTGCAGTCGACTAAGCTTCCGGCGTCTGCACTGACCGATACGCGGCCTTCGCCACGGGCAATCATAGCCGGATCGCTGCGCGGTTGCCGGTATCTCTTTACCGCTGGCGCAGATTTTGTCACCCAGCCTCTAGCTGGCGTGGCAGTAGGTGGTGTCTTTATTCTTTGAGATTGTCGGTCTTTTGAGTCTGCCCAAATCCTCCGTAGAGACGATATTCGGAACCTGCCTAATATCTTTATATATCTCTCTTTGCAACCAGAAATTTTAGAAATTACAGGCTAAATATAAACAAACCAAAATGAGTAGGGAACCAATATGATCCGACAGCACACTACACGCACTCTCCCTGCTTACACCTATGTCTTGTCTCGATGGACTGCTATGGCTGTGGAGCTGGTACCCAACCTCTGTCATGCCCGAAAATGTACTTTGGATTTGCTGCACAGTCGGTATTCCCTGAACCGTTGCTGTGGCTGGTACATGGGATTTCTGCTTCACTATTGGACATCGGTTTTCGCCTTTTTATGCTTCAGCCGCCTTCGTTCCTCGTTCCGCAGCATGGCTGCTGCAGTGCAGCCGTCGCGGCATACAGCCCGATTATTGCCTACTCAGGCTGCACTGAAATGTCTAAGGCGCACCCGTTTCTGCGCCTTTGGTAAAACCGCCGATTATGGCTACTTTATTTTTCCTGTATCAATCCGTAGGAGATAAAAATGAACACCTATTTAATCGTTAAAGAACCCTGCACATCATCTCGGCTACCTTAATGATCGGCACCGGGTTTACGGCGTTTTACCTCTCTTTGGGCAAACCGCGGCAGTTTCGTCGCCGCGCAGTCGGTCGTATCGCATTAGGTCCTCAAAGCAGATTGGTGGGTTTTACGACCCCCGCCGTCATCCTCCAGCCGTGTCGCGAGGTTTATGCGGATGCTGCCTACGACGCGGCCTTCCTGCACCGTTTCCACCACATGCTGGAACCAGGTGGGTGCGCGATGACGCTCGGTTTGTACATCACTTGCACGGGCATTTGTTGGCTGCCTCGCGAATCTGGCTGCAAATCCGTGTGGCAATGCCATGCCGAATGCTGCATAAAGAAAACGCAGACACACTATTCCGGAACCCTATTGGCGTTGCCTTGCCAGACGCTGAATTGCCGCTATCCCGCCTTTTTGCGCCACTATCGTGATTTACTTCCCGATGGTACGAAAGCGATTGTAAAGGCTACTCAGACTGACCTCCAGCAACACCATAAAGAAACCATGAACACGCTGGAGGCAGCGGGTTTATCGGCAGCCGTACCGCCCAAATTCAAAAGAACAAGGTCACCAAGTTTGACGCCCGACCGCCGCGCCTTCGATTTTCTCTTCATCCTGACGAAACCAAGCCGCACGCTGTTTATTGAAGGGCAAGACGTCCTTAGTCAACTGCATCGGCATCATGAGCCGTCGCGCCGGAACATTGAAACTGCACACCACCGCACGCCCAAACAACCCGCCGCATGGGCAAAAGCAGCAGGCATAAAACGTTGGTGCACCATTCGCACTGGGTGCCGGACCCATCTCAACCCATCAACTTTGTCGGCAGTAAAGGACGTGGAGATGATGCCGTCGCCCAAAGCAGCATCCCGATTGCCATAGCCGTATTCATCCGTCGTTTACAAGGCGGGGAAACCAGCTGCGAACTGCCATCAAACCAGCCCACCTCCCTTTACTTCCACCGCCGGAAGGCGGACGCTTTATTTACAGCCTGTACACATCTTGCCGATGTTGCCGAAGGTTTGGCAAACTTGCCGTCCAACCGACACAGGCCACAACATCATCAATATGACCGGCAGCCACCTTGGCGGAATACCTGACCACGCTCCGCCAAACCCTGCACCACAAACCGCCACAACATATCCTACCTGTTCCCTGCGCCTGATTGACCCTGCGCGTTGGCAAACACCTCAGCAACGGCATCAGCCGTGACAGCTTTTGCCTCTGCTCAAACAAGGCTCATGCGCCGATTATTCTGATTTTGAAGCTTTATTGGGAGAGCTATTAGCTGCGGAAAATCCTTTTCCCGTCAAGGCTGAATCAGCCATACATTAAAAAGGTCGTTCGAAACGCCCCGCCTAAAGCCGGTTTTCCAGACGACCTTTTGCCCTAATACAAGAGACCGCTGATACAATAAAGCGCCCGTATGAAAAATATTTGCTACAATATGTGTAATTGTATGTTACATAAGCAGTATATCATCAATAAAATAATATTTTCATCACGGCTCATATCATGGCTCAGATTAAATTTAAACACATCTTAAATGCATCCTACTTGCTTCCATCTTGCTCTCCGCTGTCAAACCGCCTTTGAAGAAGATCAAACCCGCGCAGCAAAATTACCCATCTGCCCTCAATCACCCCGTAGCGGCGCAAGCCATCGGCATGGAAGACAGGCTCCTTCAATATCAGCAGCAATGCCACACGCTTTGCCTACCGCAGCGGCTTTCTTAGACGATACTGCCAAGATGGCAAAGGCACGCGTGGTCATCGCCAGCGCCAGCCTGTGGCAAGCCGCCATTACCTCCCACCCGACAACGTAATCGCCGAAGAGGCAGGTAATGCCTACCTTGCCGACATCAAAATCCGCGAAGGGAAAATCAACTATTTCAGCCGTTATCTCGCGGATCAGGCAGTTGACCAACGCAACAACCGGTATCGGCCGCAGCATCGGCGGCAGCGGCAGACCTAATACCGACATGAAGGCCCTACGAAAGTGTTTTGCTCTATTACCACAAAATCGGCTTGTGGACCCATCGGAAACGCGTACCAACGGCCGTGAAAGTATGCGCATTACGCAAGAAAAATTCCGCGTCCTACTGCCTACCGCGAAGAAGAAAAATATCGAGCCGTTGATGCGCCGAAGGTTTGCGCGAGGAAGAGCGCAATATGCCCAAACCCGACAAAATCGACTCGATTTCAAAACGGTTAAAAGCCATCAGAAAAGTAAAAGACCGATTTTTCGACACTCTTTGCAGTGCTTTGAGTAATTCATCAAACAGCGTAAACTGTCAGAACCATTTTCGTATCGACCCTGCTTGCAGTAAGAGGTCGTCTGAAAACATTCCCGCCGATTCAGCCGTTTCCAGAAGGACAAAGGACGATTATGAATTTCCCCACCGCGTTACGTTTCCGCCACCCGCATGCGCCGCATGCGCAAAGATCTTTCCGCCGCCTCATGCGCGAACACACCCCGACCGCAGACGATTTGATTTATCCCGTCTTCGTACTTGAAGGCAGCAACCAAGAAGAAGCCGTCCTCCATGCCCGCCGGGCGTGAAGCGGTGGCAAAGCCTGACAAATTATTGTTCACCGCCGAAGAAGCCCCTCAAGCTCGGCATCCCCATGCTGGCACTCTTTCCCCGTCGTTACCCGTGAATAAAACCGAATGGGCGGAAGCAGCCTACAACCCCGAAGGACTCGTACCGACCGTCGTGCGTACCCTGCGCGAAAAATCGAACTCGGCATCATGACCGACGTCGCCCTCGACCCTGCCACCATCCACGGGCAAGACGGGCTGACTAATGCGAACGGCTACGTCCCCAACGACGAAACCATCGAAGTTTTGGTGAAACAAGCCTTGTGCCACGCCGACGCTGGTGCGCAGGTCGTCGCCCTGTCCGGACATGATGGACGGCTGCATCCTCGCCATCCGCGAAGCCCTCGAAGACGCAGCATCCACACCCGCATCATGGCGCGGTCTCCGCCAACATGCTCCGCATTTTACGGTCCGTTCCGTTATGATGCGGTCGGCGTCTGCAACTTGGGCAAAGCCGACAAGAAAACCTTACCAGATGGACCCTGCCACCGACGAGTTCTGCACGAAGTCGCCCCTGACATTCAGGAAGGCGCGGATATGGTGATGGTCAAACCCGACTGCCCTATCTTGACGTTGTCCGCCGCGTCAAGACGAGTTCGGCGTACCAACCTACGCCTACCAGGTTTCCAAGTATCACGCGTCGCCGCGATTCAAAACGCTGGTTGGACGGTGAAAAGTCATACTCGAAAGCCTACTCGTTTTCAAACGCGCCGCCGGCGCCGACGGCATCCCGATCGTATTACGCCGTCGAAGCGGCAAAGATGTTGAAAAATAAACGACAGCAAAATGCCGCCGGTTTGCACACAGAATGCCCGGCGGCATTTACATTAAGGCATTTGCCCGACAAAATTTAATGGAATGAATAATCGTACTTGCAAAATACCGCAACTCTCAAACAAACACTTACTAGCGTCTGTTTTATATAGTGATTAACCCCAATTGAACCGACAAGGTGACGAAGCCGCAGACAGTACAGATAGTACGGCAAGGCGAGGCAACGCCGTACTGGTTTAAAGTTAATCCAATTATAAAATTCAAAACATATAAGGCCAAAATGAATACAACAACCGCCGATAATTATTCCGGAAGCTCACTCATTCATGACCCAAAATCTGCCCGATTTGCTGCCGCAGTCCCACTGTTGCAAAAAGCGGCAGACGAAGGCAATGGAAGTAGAATTCCATCTTGCAGGCTGCCTGCTGCAAGGACAAGGCATACCTGCCAACCGTGAAGCCGGCATACGCCTGATGCAGCAAGCGGCGCGTGACGGTCATCCCTACGCCACAACCTTCTTCAAATCCAAGAAGCACAAGGCATGCTGCCTAACACCCTGCTCTCCTATCGGGAATTGGCAGAAGCAGGCATTATCGAAGCACAGCTCGCTTACCGCGCTTATCATGACGCAGGTCAACACGAAGAAGCCGTCGATTGGGCCATACTCGCCGCACGTCAGCAAAATCCCCAAGCCCCATATTTCTAGGCCAGCATTGCTACCACACCTCGCCGCCCGATTATCCCCAATCGCCACCAGCTCTACCAACTTGCCGCCAAACGGCGATTTACGCTCGGCCAATTGGCAGCTTGATTGCAATACAAGCTCGGTCAAGGCGTGGCAATCGACCTTGAACAAGCCGCCAACACCCGTACATCGCGGCAAGTGACAACATCGCGCCTGCACAGGTCGCTCCTTGCGGAAATCCTGCTCCCGACCCACCCCGATAAAGCCATCCAATGGCTGGAAACCGCCGCCAAACAAAACAGCAGCAGCGATGTTACGCCAAGCTCGCAGAAATCCATCTGGGCAAAGACATCCCGAAAGACACGGATAAAGCACGCCGCTACGCCAGCAGCCGCCCGCCGCAATCATCCCAGCGCTGCGTTTGCTTATGATATCTACCACATGACTGCATCCTTCCGAACCCTCCAAAGCGCGCCATTACTATCAGCTTGTCAGGCCGATTTGGGCAATCTTGCCGCACACCAAAACTACTCGCGGACATTGCCCTGGAACAATAAGCAAAATTACCCTGCCAAAGAACACGCGCGCGTAACGCCAACAGGCAGAGCAATTCATCAGCTGGCTTTTGCCGCCCATTACGGTCTGAAATCAGCGCCCCGACCATGCTGAAGCGCTGACGCTCTATCAGCAGGCCGCAGATTTGGGGATACGTAAAGCGCAAACCAATCCGCATGATGTACTACAACGGCCATGGAACAGAGACCGATCATACCCAAGCCGCCAATGGTTCGCGCAGGCAGCGCAGCAAAAGACACAATGGCACAACATAACCTCGTTGCCTTATTTCCACGGAACAGGCGTCCGCCGCAACACACAGCCTTTAGCCTGCCGTTGGTTTGAACCGCCATCAATGACGGTCACGAGCAGTCTGAAATCCTCGCCACCGCTGGCGCATTGGAAACAGCAACTTCCATAACATTGCCCGCGGCAACATTTCCTCCGAAGAAGCTGCCGTTTGGGAATCCTCTAACCATTGTCTCTGCAAGCGATTAATGGGGCGCCGTTCCCACGATATAGTGGATTAACTTTAAACCAGTACGGCGTTGCCCCTCGTTTTAGTTTCAAAGAGAACGATTCTCTAAGGTGCTGAAGCACCGCGAATCGGTTCCGTACCATTTGTACTGGGTTCGCGGCTTCGCTCGCCTGTCCTGATTTAAACTTAATCCACTATAAGTCATATCACGGCCCCATTCAAACATCATAAAGGTCGTCTGAAAACCCTTGATTGAGGATTTTCAGACGACCTTGTCTTGCCGGGTTGGTTCATCCGGATATTAGAAACCAATTCCGCTTTCAGCCAGTAGGTACGCGGCATACCGACGACGGCGAAGCTGCGGTCATTGGCCGCGCTGTACCTGCCAGTAGTTTTGTTGAACAGATTTTCCACCGAGCTGCTGGACGGTCAGGTATTTTTACCCAGCTTGGTTTTGTAACGCGCGCCTACGTCAACCAAGGTATAGGATGGAAGGTATTGTTTTTTGTCTGATAAGACTTGCCGAAGTACGAAACGTTGCTGCTGTTCAAGGTCGTTTTGGCAACGGGGTCCGGCCCACGCCCGCTTTGGCAATCACGCGCGGTTGGCGACTTGTACGCCGTTTACCAGCATATCGCGCGAATCGGATAATTCTTCACGGTCGATTGCAGGTACATCAGGCCAAAACCGCGCAAGGTTTTGTTCGCGTTGGCGTATGCGTTGAATTCTTATACCGCGGTTACGCTCAAAGCCCCTGTCCGTCCCCGCCGCGCCGCCTTGCGTCTTATGTCGGGCAAACGAATTGTTGCTGTAAGCCGCCGTCGTTGGTTAGTCTGACCGCGCCAGTAGTCTGACGTTTGATTTGGAAACGCGTTCAACGTGGTGACAAAATCGTCTTCAGTTTTTGCGCACGCCCACTTCAAATTGTCGGCTGACGCGCGGTTTGACATGGTGGTGTTGCTGTCATCGTCGGTTTTAATGTCGGCAGGCTCCAAGTCTTCCGCGAAGTTGCTGTACACCACCAACCGGGCTGCGGCACTCGCGGCCATCAGTACCACAGCGTTTGGCATCGCCGCTTGCTTTGGATTTTTGTCGGTATATTCGACTGCTTGGAAAACGTCCGCCCAAGGTCAGGCGGTATTTGCTGCCGCAAAGCCCAGCGTATCGGACAAAGCCAGGCTGTTGACTGATATTGGCATCCAGGTTGGCGGCGTTTTCCCAAGCGGTCGGATAATCCGGTTTGAAGGAGCGGCGCGCCAATACGCCGTTTCTGCATCAATCAGCACTGTTGTTGCCTGCCGCCGAACCGGGCGCACGGTGGCACGTTACGGATAACGCGCCGCGCCGTACTCCAGTTGTGCGTGACCGCCGAGAGCCCAACACCACAAGTGTGCGGACAAATTCATGTCGCTCAAGGTGCGGAATATTGATCGGTCAGGCGCGCTGCCGGGCGCATATTGCAGTGCCGAATCGCAGGTTGCGGGCCACCAGAAGAACGCCGCGACGGTTAGTGGTGTAACAGACCGTTGGGGAAATCAGCGTGCCGTAATAGCGCGCTTTGTTGTAGCCGATGCCGCCGGTAATTTGCGCATTTTCAAACGCATCCCATTCGAAGGTCAGCATATTGGTCTGACCGACGGTACCCCGCCATCCACGCAGGCAGCAGGTTGGTTTTGCCTTCAGGCGCGTCAAACAATCGACCGTTGGCGTTTTGAATATCCTGAATACGCGCGCGTCCGCCGTTGGTTTTGTTTTGCGTAGATGGAGTCGAACGCCACGCGCAGTGTTTCGCCGCGATAGTCGGCATTCAAGGTACCCTTATTGTCTTCACAACCGTGGCGGGGTGTCGCCGGCGTGTTTGCCGTTGGCGCGCACGCCGAATTTTGTTTTCGCCGAACGTTGACCCAAGTCGAATGTACCTTTGGGCGCGGTTGTTAAGCAAACCAGCCCAAACCGATTTTGCGGGGCGGTTTTCATCGGCGGCTTTTTGCCTGGAGTATTGACGGAACCGGATACCGCGCCTTCAGGGTTCATGCCGTTTACGGCGGTGGACGCGCCTTTAATCAGTTGCGCGGAACCGACTTGCGCTGGCCGTGCCTTTGTGTGCCGTACATGCTCGCTAAACCGTTGACGCTGAATTGCGCGTATCAAGCCGGATAAACCGCGGAAATACAGGCTGGTCAATGCTTTCGCCGCCGAACTGCCAAACGCAAAGCGTCTTTTTTTCGCTACGGCATCCACCAAAGTACGCGCTTCGGTGTTGTTGAGGGCTTGTTCGTCGTAGCGACGACGGTAATCGGCGCGGTAAAGGCATTGGTCGGCCTACCACGCCCAGTTCACGCGGTCGCGCGTCGCCGTCGCTGGCGATGGAGTAAGAACGGCGGCTTTGACGCGTTTGGCACGGCGCGGACATTGACTTCCCTGCAACTGCTGTTGCACAGGGGTTTCGGGTGTCGCTTCATCGGCGGCATAAGAAATGCGCTCGCAATCAAAAAAAAAAAGCGGCATCAAGGCTACCTATGTTCATAAATTCCTTCTGTCTTTGAGGTGGGTTATTTTTTGTTGTAATAAGCGTTAAAATCACAAAGTAATTTTGGTTGCGGAATTATATTTGATAACATTCTGCTTTTCTATAAAAGTGATGATAACTATTTGTAAAATAAAAATACAACATCAATCAAAACTTTTTCTATCGTAATTGTAAATTATTTTATTAAGCGGAGAAATCAGGGTTTCAGACGACCCCTGCCCGCTGCCTGCCTCAAGAGACAAATTCCAATATGCAAAATGGCAAATTGAGCTTTATTCCACGCCGTCTTGGCTGTTAAGACCTTATTGATGGTCGCTGCTGCCGCCTCGGCGGTGATTCTGTTTTTTGGCACGTGAAACGCGCCGGGCCGCGAGTTTGCCCATATCCCGTGGCTGTGTTCGACGCCGAAAAGCGCGGTCAAAGTATTGCTGCTGATTACGGCGATGATTACGCTGCTGTTAACCGAAGTGCGGCTGAATGTGTTGAGTACCTTTATGTCCAAAGGGCTTTACGACTCGATGCAGGATTTGAACGCCTCTGCGTTTTGGATGTTTGCAGCGATGAACGCGGGCGTGGTGCTGATACGGGCGTTTAACAATGTCGTCAACGACTTTCTCGATCAAGGTTTGGCGATTAACGGGTCGGAGCGGCTGAATGAAAGTGCCGACAACGCGCTGGCTTGCCGATAAAAACTACTACCGCCTGCAAAATGCGCCATGCGCCGGACAACATCGACCAGCGTATCCAACAAGACGCGCAGGATCGCCCGACCATAGAATTTTGGCGCGCGGCATGGTCAATTCGGTCGTTACCTCGCTGGAATTTGCCGTTGTTTTGTGGGGCTTGGCGGGCATCCTGACCGTGTTCGGCTTCGACATTCCGCACGGCATCGTTTGGTTTGTCTTTATCTTTGTGATTTTGGCGACCTTTATCGCCATGTGGATAGGCAACCCGTTGATTCGTTACAACTATGAAAACGAAAAGCTCAACGGCGACTACCGTTATTCCTCATCCGCAAGGCGACCACGCCGAAAGCGTGGCGTTTTTACAGCGGCGGTCAACACGAACACGACCAGCTTGCCGGACCGCTTCAAAGCCATCATCCAAACTTGGCGCATCGCCCGCCAAAGCGTCTGCTTAAGCGGCTTTAACGATATGTTTACTAACGGAATCAAGCTTTTCCCTATTATTTTGCAAGTTTCGCGCCTGTTTGCTTTGGACAAATCAAAAAATCGGCGACATTCAGCAGACCGTCCGTTCTCTCGCCCGACTGCAAAACGCCCTCTCCTTCTTTCGGCTGTTCTACAACAACCACCGCCTACCGCGCCCGATTGAGCGTCTGTACGGATTTTTGCTATACGGAAGAACAACACAGCGCGCGCAGCAACCCGACATTACCGAAGTTTCGACGACCTCGCTGAAAAACGTCGCCCTGTTCCGCCACAACGGCGAAAATCCGCTGAGCGGCATCAACGTCAACCTCAAAAGCGGCGATTCCCCGTTGACACGCGGTCCGAGCGGTTGCGGTAACCTCGCCGCTCGCGCGCGCGCTGGCAGGGCTTTGGCCGTTCGGCAGCAGCGGCAAAGTCAGCCGTCCGCCGCATCAAGACATCCTCTTTCCTGCCGCAACGCCCATACACGGCGCAGCAGCTCTGCGCGACGCGACGGTTATCCCAATATCGACAAACAGCATCCCGGTTCAGCCGAAGCCACATGAATACCTGCCGCTTAGGTTATCTCATTGATAAACCAGATAAAACCGGATTGACGCAACACAAGCTCTCCCCCGCGAACCGGTAACGCGTCGCCTTCGTCCGGCGCCCCGCCCGCAGCCCAAAGGTCCTGCCGGATTTAGCTACCGCCGCCTTGACAGGAACTGACTGAGGCCCTGCTCTAATGCGCCTAAAGCAAAAAACTGCCGCAGAGCATCATCAGCATCGGCCACCGCAGCACGCTCAACGAGTTTCACGATTTCAGTCTGATGTTGGCAACGTAGCTTGCGATTGAATTTAAAAGATGAGGTCGTCTGAAACCCGCAAGGGTTTTCGACGACCTTCTGCTAAAATCAACCCACTCTCAAACAAAAGGAAACCCGCCATGCACGAAATCAAATGCCCGCACTGCCACACCGCGTTTAATACCGTCAACGAAGCTTGTGTTACGCCGACATCCTGAACCAAGTCCGCACCCAAGAATTTCAAACCGAATCCACGAGCGCCGCAACAGGCGCAGAGATGCAGTTTAAAGCGACATGCAGTTTGCCCAAGCGCAGGCGCGCAAAATCAGTCTGACAAAAATCCTGCTGACAAAACCACGAAATCGCCGCCCTATCCAACCAAATCAATGCCTACGAAAAAGACAGCAAACCTCGCCGCTGCCGAGATTGAGGGTCGTCTGAAAGCGCAAATCGCCGAGCAGGATACCGATTGCCGACGGAAAGCGCAGGGCAAAATCGCTGGAAACGGCGAAAACATGGAAAAAGAGCTGAGATTACCAAAGCTGTTGCCGAAAAGAGCGCGAATTGGGCAATTTGAACACCCAGCTCATGCTGCAATCCAAAGAAAACCAGCTGGAGAAACAAAGCCTGCGCGAAAAATACGGCCGAACTCAAACAAAAAGACGAAACCATCGCCTTCACAAAGACTTCAAAGCCAGACACAGTCCACCAAAATGATAGAGAAAGCCTCGAGCAGCACCGCGAAACCGAATTCAATCGCATCCGCACCACCGCTCTTCCCCCCAAGCCGTTCGGCAAGACAACGACGCCAAACCGGTACAAGGACACATCTACCGCGAAACCGACGAAGAAGGCAACGAAATCATCTCCACTATGTTTGAGATGAAAACGTAAAACGACGAAAACCGCCACCAAAAAGAAAACGAACATCTTTTTAAAGAGTTGACAAAGACCGCAGAGAAAAACTGCGAATACGTGCTGTACTCGTTCCACTCTGGAAGCCGACAGCGACCTCACAACAACGGTGGCATCGTCGACGTGTCCCACGCCTACCCGAAAAACGTACGTCGTGCGCCCGCAATTTTTATCCCTGGCATCGTCTCTGTTGCGCAATGCCGCGCTCAATTCATTGAAATACACAAACAGGAATTGGCACAAAATGCGCGCGCAAACATCGACATCACGCACTTTGAAGAAGACTTGACAGCCCAAACCGACCGCCTGGCAATTATGAACTCGCCAGCCGCGTTCCAAACCGCCATCGACGAAATCGACAAAAACCATCAACACCTGCAAAAACCAAAGCAGCCCTGCTCTTCGGAAAAAGGACCTGGGTGCCTCGCCAACAACAAAGCAACCGACCCACCGCTGTCAAAAATTAGTGCGTAAAACTCGACCATGAAGGCCGCCTTTTGCCGCGTTGGAGAAAAAAGAGGATTAAGACTTTTTCGAGAATGAAAATAGAAACGCCAGCCGGTCAGCTCACGCCTGCGCAAGCAGGAGTGACGGAGAACAGGTATCTCGTTTTATCGTCCGTGAACAAAACTCATTTATCCACTATACAAAAAGGTCATGTCTGAAAATGAACCGCCACAAATCTTAGACAGATAAAAGACTATCCAGATACTGGTAGCAAGCCGGGTTCTATATCATGAGGAGCAAGAAACAGTGGAAACAAGCTACATTCAAGCCATATATGACCTTAAAATCATTTTGTTAGGTATATTTTTGTTATCTTGCACCCCTCCCACGGCAAGGAGAGACGCATGCAATCTGATGCCAACATGTCATTAAACGACAGCGTGTATATTTCTAAAAGCCGAGCTGAAAGTTAAAATCGATGCCTCTTCCGTAATGGTCAAGCAGCATCAAAATTACTCATTATTTTGCTTTTTATGAGTTTAACCAAGATAAATTTATATTTTGGTTAGTTCGGGCTGAGTCGGGCACTCACACAACATGATCTTTTGCCTATATATATTCTTGCGGATCATTACCAAGACAGAAGATAAAACAAATTATATGAAGCAGAAAAATGGCCTGCGCTTCAAAAAATGGAATGCCTATTACTGGCTTAACAACTGAAATACAAACTGAAAACAGAATTTGACAAGATAAACATGTCGGCAAACGGTCAAGTCGAAATCGGACAAAGTGCGGAAGACCTGAAACCGCTTGTCTCGATAGTCCGTGTCTTTATCCGAACAGGCGCATTCAACGGTATAAGCAGTCAAGGACACATAAGAACTGAAAGGTAATATGCCTTTTTAGGTCTTACAGAATTATTTTTTCTCAACCCATGTAAATATAGTGGATTAAATTTAAACCAGCACGGCGTTACCGCCTTGCCGTGTACTTTATCTGTACTGTCTGCGGCTTCGTCGCCTTGTCCTGGATTTAAATTTAATCCACTATAACACGGTGTCTTCTTAATACTTAACATTCCCATCGCAATAAAACCAGTTATCCTCATTATTTCACCCATTAAGATGATTCAATGTATCTTTACAGTTTATGGAATAGAAATAGGCAAAGAAGGCCGCCTTCATCCCAAACCAACCTTCGATAAATCAATCTTTCAGGACGAGACCTAACCTGAAAAAATATTTCTAGTTAACAATACTTTTCAAATTTAATTTGTAAAACTGGTATTGATACTCTAATTTTTGTCCACATTTAGAGTATAATTACAAAACCTGAGATACAAGCAGCCCAATATCATCATCAGGTTCAGTAAAAACAAACCTTACCCATTGATTAAAAATAAATTTTCAAAATCCAGCAAAGGGTCTGCCAATATCAGCCCGCTCCCGCAACCATCAAGGAACCCATATGCAAACAATCTCGACCCATTGCACATCCGAGGGCAACTTCATTGATTCCCTGCCGTCCGTTGCGGATGGGCGTGGTGTTTCCGCATCGAAATCCTCCAGCGCGGTCGCCCGCGAAAACGGTGTCGGCACGATTGCCAGCGTTGATTTGCGCCACCGCATGACGACCTGCTCGCCGAATCCAAAAATCAATCCGGAGCGAAGAAAATACACCCGACTCAACTGCACCAGCTTGACCGCGAACCAAAAAGCCAAAGCCGACGCAAACGGCAAAGGCATGATTGCTGTCAACGTCATGAAAGCCGTCAAAGACCACGCCGCCTACGCCGCTGCCTGCGAATCGGGGCGGACGCGACGATGGGCGGGATTGCCGCTGGATTTGCCCGAAAATGACCGAGGGTTATCACAAAGATGTCGCCCTGTTCCCGATTTTGTCCGGAATCGCGCGGTATCGGTATCGTATTGAAACGCTGGATGAAAAAGGTGTTTTGCCCGACGCCATCGTTATCGAACATCCCGCACACGCTGCCGGACACTTGGGCGCGGCAAGCGTGGTGAGGTGTGGAACGATGCCAAGTTTGACCAAACGCGTCATCGAAGAAACTGAAGTATTCAAGAACTTAGGTCTTGAAAGCGAAAAAATCCTGCTCATTCTCGCCGGTGGTATGCGCGACCTTGAGAAAGCCAAACCGCGCTGGAAAATCAGGCGCATCCGCCGTCCAAATCGGCACGGCGTTTGCGGTTACCGAAGAAGGCGATGCCCACATCAACTTCAAAAAAACGCTGGCAGGCGCAGAAACCGAGCGCATGTTGTCGAATTTATGTCCGTCGCCGGACTGCTCAGCACGCGGCAGCGCGTGCACCGCCCTGACAGCCACATCAAGCGCGAATCCAAGCTACTAAGCCAATGCCAAAGCCGACCCGCGCTGCTGTACGCAAGGCTGAACTGTCTTTTCGACCAGCTGCGGCCTGCGCGACGGTTTGGCAAAGCCGACAATTCTGCATTGACATCCAACTCTCGCCGCCTTCCGTGGCGAAGTCGATAGCTTGCTTTTTCCGGAGGCAGCACCCGTTACCGTTTGGCAACGCCATCCGCACGGTGCAAGAAACCATCCAACATTGCTCAACGGCGCCTTCCCGCAACAGCCAAATAATTCATATCCGCAGATGAACGCCAAAAGGCATATTTCACGCGCTTTTTTTAGTGGATTAACTTTAAATCGGTGACAAGGCGAGGCAACGCCGTACTGGTTTAAAGTTAATCCACTATATTTTGCCTGCAATCGCGTGATGTTCGGAAAAAGGTCGTCTGAAACCGATTTTCAGACGACCTTTTCCCAACGCGTCTTCCCCTTTTCCCGCACACATTGTCAACAAAAATCCGCATAAAAATGCTAAGATGACCGTCTCGATAGACATTTTAAACACCCATGAACCCACTACTCGACCAGCTCCAACCCTATCCGTTTGCCCGCCTGCGCGAAGCCATGGTGTTAACCCTCCCGAAGGCGTCGCCCCCGTCCACCCTAGTAATATCGGCGAACCGAAACACCTCACCCCCTCTGAAGTCATCACCAATGCGCTGACCGCCTCACTGCACGAACTGGTACCCCTGACCGCAGTCGCCCAGCTGTCAGTCTGTGCCGACTGGCTGCAACGCCGTTACGGACTGACCGTCAACCCTGATACAGAAGTCCTGCCTGTACTGGCAGCCGCGAAGCCTTGTTTTCCTTCGTTCAACCATCTTAAACCCTGTTTCAGACGACCTCAAACCCATCGTCCTCAGCCCCAACCCGTTTCTACCGTCTACGAAGGCGCAGCCATTCGGCGGCGGCGAAATCCGTTTTGCCAACTGCCCTGCCCCGTCCTTCAAGCCCGATTGGAAAAGCATTACCGAAGACGTATGGCAACGCACCAAAGTCATGTTCGTCTGCTGCCCAACCTTCCAGCGGCAGCGTCCTGCAACTGGAAGACTGGCAAGAAATCTTTTGATCTGCAAGACAAATACGGTTTCATCATTGCTTCCGACGAATGCTATTCCGAAATCTATTTCGACGGCAACAAACCCATAGGCGGCTTACAGGCGGCAGCGCACCAGGGCGCAGCAACCGCAATATCGTCATGTTCACCAGCCTCTAAACGTTCTAACGTCCCCGGACTACGCTCCGGTTTTCGTCGCAGGCGATGCTGAATTGCTTTAAAAACTTCCTGCTCTACTCGCACCTACCACGGCAGCGCGATGAGCATCCCCGTTCAACGCGCTACATCGCCGCGTGGAACGACGAAGAACACGTCATTGCCAACCGCCGCCTAAGGCCCAGGCGTACCCGACCGCGTCATCCCCATTTTGCAGCAGGTATTCGACGTCAAACTGCCCGATGCATCATTCCCACATCTGGCTGAAAGTCCCCGATGGCGACGATTTGCATTTGCCAAAACCTCTGGCAAAAAAGCCGCCATCCAAGTCCCTCCCCCGCCTCGCCCGCGATACCGAATGGGGCAATCCAGGCGAAGGCTACGTCCGCATTGCCTTAGTTGCCGATGTCGGCAGCTGCGTCAAAGCCGCCGAAACCATCGTTTCGTATCGCTGAATAAAGTGGTAGTTCGTTGAAAAGGTCGCCCGAAACCCCAAATCCGAGCTTTCAGACGACCTTTTTAATTCCATTCAAACAGCCTTTGCTATAACGGCATTTACCTCACTTAAACTTGCCCATAAACATTTTAAACCCACAATGCCGCCATGTTTATCACATCTTTGAGTCCATCATGTTCTTCGTCCTTCCCCGCCAAAACCTCAATGAAAAAGACCCTGCGCCCGTCAAAGAATTCACCCAACCTGACCTCTTCTTGGCTGAAGCCGAAACCTGATGCGCCAACTGCGTGAACTCGCCCCGCAGCAAATCGCCGAGCTGATGCACGTTTCCGACAAAATCGCCCTCTTAAACGCCGAGCGCAACGCCGAATGGCATACGCCGTTTACCCCCGACAACGCCAAACAGGCAGTCTTTATGTTCAACGGCGACGTTTACGAAGGCATCGCCGCAGACACCCTCAAACCCGAACAAATCCAATATCTGCAACAGCACGTCCGCCTGCTTTCCGGGTCTCACGGCGTTCTTCGCCCGTTGATTTGATGCAGCCCTACCGCTTGAAATGGGAAGGCGTTTGCCAACACACGCGCAAAGAACCTGTATGAATTTTGGGGCGACATCATCACCGAACGGTTGAATGACACCCTTGCCCAAGCAGGCAGCGACATATTGGCTAACCTCGCTTCGCAAGAATATTTCAACCACAACACTAAAAAATCCCAGCCCGCCTGATTACCCCGTTTTCAAAGATGAAAAAAACGGCAAATACAAAATCATCAGCTTACGCCAAACCGCGCGCGCGGACTGATGGTACGATACGCGGCGGAACACAATATCACCGACCCTGAAATGCTGAAAATTTCGATTACGAAGGCTACGCATTTACCCAGCAGCGTCGAATGAGTCCGAATGGGTGTTCGCGCGCAAAGAACAAACCAAGTAAAACAAAAACTAAATATTCGCCTGCAAATTTCGCTTTGGCAAACCTTGACAAATTTCATTATTATTTCGGCTTCAAGAAACGGAAGGTGGCAGAGCGGTTTAATGCAACGGTCTTGAAACTGTCGAGGGTTGATAGCCTCCGCTGTGAGTTCGAATCTCACTGCTTCCGCCATTTCTTGAAAATAGAAAAAACCAAATAAAATGAAGTGAAGCCCAGCTAACAACATTTTTATTTGGTTTTACTTTATTCTACGGAAACGGCAGAGAGGCTGGAATGCAGCGGACTCGAAATCCGCTGAGGGCAAATCCTCCGTGGGTTCGAATCCCACCGTTTCGCTAAATCGACAAAAGCTGCTCTTTCCATAGCAGCGCTTTTGAATTTGCCTCCCAAGTATTGGCTATGTATAGGGATGGACCCAACTTCAAGGGGCATTCAGTTTTCGTATCGACCTTGGATTCGGATTT